>Ga0114980_10000666_pt1 | contig 24557 bp, 41 predicted proteins | sample S_140806_EF_Meta_FD_87018 | JGI IMG/M metagenome (GOLD analysis project Ga0114980, IMG submission 87018) | Freshwater microbial communities from Lake Simoncouche, Canada to study carbon cycling - S_140806_EF_MetaG | ecosystem: Environmental > Aquatic > Freshwater > Lake | place: Lake...
ATCAAATGGCAAAAGAATTAGGAACAAAGGAAAGTCCGTGGCAATTAAAAACGCCACCTTTATCATCCGATTTTACAATGCATAAGGATAGTAAGGATGGTAAAGATATTCTTGTATGTACAGTAGGAAAAACTATTTTGCATTATGACTTTCGTTGTCTTGATGATCTTCACAAAATGCTAAAGAAGCATGGGGATTGGATGGAACTTGGTAGCGCAGATGAGCAAAAGCCAGCCAAAGATGGTACCGTAGAAGCATGGGGACGTTCAGAGAAAAACCCTGTTGGAGGTTGGTATGGTTTAAAAAAAGGTTTTCGCGGCAGATTTGGAATGTATGTTCCACCATTAATGGAAAAATTAGGACTTGCAGAAGTTACTCATGAAGCAAAGAATAATAAAATGAGAGCAAAGTAACGAAGTCTTTTCTCGAATTCATTCATATAATTCAAGGCCGCACTACAGCCAACAAGTGGTTTAGCAAAATTGGGGCTGGACAATCTTAGCTTCAACATTTTATCATTATCATCATTGGTTCGGGCTGACAAAACATCGCCAGGCATTAAATCAAACATCAACTTTTAATTATAAATCAGCAGACGTACGGGCAGACGATTTTAAAAACCCCAACTTCGCTAAGCCCCGAACGTTAGCTGCTACCTTTCGCAACTACCCTAATTTTGACGGTGGAGTAGTTGTTATCTTCATATACTTTCTAAGTATGTATTGCAACTTACTCATTGACGTTGATAGCCCTTCTATTTTTGGTGGTGCAACATCTCTCATATCAGTTCCGTCTTCAATTACACTTTCTGCTTCTGCACAATCCCAGCAAGCACCTGATCTTAAATCTTGCGTTCTACCGCAGCAAATACATTGTCCTTTCATTTTTATAGTTTTTGGCTGAATCCCTGACTTTGCACACATATCAATCAAGTATCTTATTTACCCCTTCCCCTGCTGTGCTTGGGCGTATTCTTGCATGGCTTGTCTTCCCTGTGCAATAAATTTAGATGATACTAAAGATGATGATGGCGACCAGTATTTACCCATACCCTCAATGCCGCCTTCCTTTTCTTCCTCAATATCTCCCTGCATCCTTTCTGACCAATCAATAATAATATCCTCTAATGCCTGACGTAATCCCTCTGCACTAACAGATGGTGCTGATGGTTGGCAGGATTCTTTCAGATATGATTCATAAAATTTAAGCAGAGATATAAGCCGTAATCTGAAAGAACCATTTATAGTGCCTGTTTGTTTAAAATAGTCAACGCTTGCCATTTCTAATCCACCCCACATAACACCTATATGCCTATCAATTAACTTGTCAATTTTATCTGACTTCTCTTTTTCTGCAACTACTTCAGATGGTGCTGATGGTTGGGGAGATTCAGATAAAAGGTCTATCACCTTTTGGATATTTTTAAAATCAATAACTAATCCTTCTCCAGTATCATGGGAGTTTTTATAAATTATTTCTGTTACTCTTTCTTTATTCATTGTTATACTTTTTTAATGATTACTTAGGTTTAGAGTTGTGGTTGGTTTAATTCGTTAATTAGGGCATCTGCTTGTAATACAGATTTCTTTGCTATATATGCAAAATAGTGCTGATTATAATCATAATTAGTATCTTTTGGTAACCCTAATAATTCTAAAATAGAACCTGTTGTTACATCAAATTCTGAAGGGTTTGACAACATTCCCTGCATTGTCATAGCAGCAAAGTGCTGACGGATGGTTAAGCCTATCCCATCTACATTATTTACTCCATTATAAAATGGCATTACGCCGTTCTCATTACATAGTGCGGTTACTGGCTCATTTCCTGTTATCTTTTCCATGATTATTTACTTTTAATGATTACTAATTTATTATAGTCTGTTAGTCCTTTGGAGGTACATTAATCTCCTGCTTTGCCAATTCAAGTGCAATAGTTAGTATGCCAATTTTATCTACTATAGTACAGTTTTCACTTTCAACTATTATATTTTCATTGATAGTGATAGTTATTTTTCTTTCCTGTATCATGTTACTTTGCTTTTTGGTTAAGTCTACTATACTTTGAATATTGTTTCCTGATTTGGTCAATGTTATTTTGCAGGTAAATTTTACAAGCCTTTTCTTTCACCTGTTCTTCTGTATTACCAAATGAAAAAAGACCTCTATAAATATCTTCATCATATCCAATCCTCATACCTGTAACAGTTCCATTAGTTGTTGTAACCGAAATAATATTTACCATACTCCTACCAGTAGCACGTAACATTTTCAATAGTTTCACTTTCATAATTATATTTTAGTTTGGTTAAGGAATAGTTCAGAATGTTTTGCTATTATTAGCATTTACTTTTAAATAATCAAATACGATTAATTTTTTGGATCTATTTAAAATACGGTCTTTAAAATCTCCTTCAAAGCCATTTGCTTCCATATTCTGAAACTTATTCCAGGCTTGGTAGGCATCGTTTGTTTTACAGGTGTTCATATCTTCAAGGAGTAGCCCTTTAATAAATTGCTTTGCCTTTTCTAAGTATTCCCACTTTTGCTTATTAGTAACAGGGAGTAACCCTTTATCTGATAAGAAATCATAAAACATAACTGGGATAAGTTCTATATTAATCACTTCTTTAGCCTTCCATTCTTCAATCCAGTCCATTTTTTCTTCATCAGTTAATTCTTTTTTTTCTTCAATCATTGGGGTATCCTTTTTAACTTGTTTACTCTGGTGAGAAAGCCATAATTTATAAGCCGACATTATCAGGGCCAAATAAGAAATTGTAAACTGATCGTAAACCTTTACATCATCTGGTTTTAATTCCAGTTCATTATTTATTGCTAAATCAAAAGCCAGCACCAATTCACTTAATGTCTTTTTGCCAAACTTTAACCTGATGTAATCATGTAAATTTTTCTTTTCCTCATTAACTGGGTAAAACTGTGATCTTAACCCCACCATTGAATAAATAAGTATCAGTTTTACCTTAATTTCATCCTCTGTACAATCATCTATTAGTTTATCTCTAAGGGCATTTTCAGCCCTTGAAACATTTACTTTAATAGCTTCTATTGGCTTCCTGTCTTGCTTCGCTGGGGCTAAGTTTTCGGTTATTTTTTGAATTTCCTGTTCCATTTTCTATATTTTGAGTTTTACACCAGTTTATAAAATGTCCATATACTTCATCTTCATCCCGGTAAAATTTTTTGCCATTTAAGTTTTGTTCTTTGAAGATTTCCCATAGCCCAGTTACAATTTCTTCTGTAACAGTAGTTTGTTTAGTTATTTTAAAAAGTTGAATAACAGAACCGCACTTAATTTCAGGTAATCCATTAAAATCACTTTTTTTGAATTTTGTACCAATTCTTCTAATTATTTCCTTATCCTTTTCTTCTTCTTCTTCTTTTTCTTTTTCTTGTAGGGTATCAGATACCCTATTAAATACCCTATCTAATAGATTATTTTTTTCAAGTGCTATAAAAATTGGATTATGTGCTGGGGAGTTGCGAGAAAGTTTTCCGTACTGGAAATTTATAAAGTCAGGGATAAATATTTTTCCGGTTTCTAAAACTTCGTATTGGTCTGACGGTAATGATTTTAAATCAGATAAATTAACTTCTTCATTTATGTGTAAACTGGCTAATTTCCAATTTGGGTTCCAGCAACCAGAAGCATCGCATTTATCAAAAATATACTTCATTAAGCATTTATGTTTTGGCTTTAAGTCCATATACCATGCCTTATCCCAAATTTCTATATCAGTAAATCTTTTCTTAGCCATAATAAATAAAAAAACCTATCCCCTACGGCTGCTTTAACAATTCAATGGGGTTTCGGAAGAAACTAATAGAAGTGTAACCGCAGGGGATAAGTCGTATGTTAAGTGAAAAATATTTTAAGATCCATTGTAAAATTTGTTAAAGCATTACAAACCTAAATATTATTATCTATATTTTCAAAAATATCTTTTTGGATGAATTTAGTAGGTGATGGTACAAAATCTTTACCCCCGTTACTTTGTTGGGCTACATAATCCCTCATTTTTTGGATACCTTCTTTGTTGTAATCTGTATCATTAAGTCGATAATCAGTCCAGTTACATACCTGACCGTATCTTGTTTCTCCGGTTCTTTCGGTTCGGGAAACTTCAACTCCAAATCCTGTATCGTTTTTATTGCCGGTTACTTTCCCTTCCCTTTCAATAGATCTTCCTATTTCCCTGGGAATATTTGTAATCCCGAATAAGGTAAATCCATTTTTTATATTAACTACCCTTCCATCAAGTAAGGCTTTGCATAATGCCGCTTTTGCTGTCATTGGTTTCTAATTTGCACAAAGGTTATAAAATGTTTTTGAAATCGCAAAATAATTTAGTGAAAAATAAATTTAATAATTATTTTGTCGTTTCAGGTTTAGTTTTTACATTTGTTATGCAACAAACAAAAAACCATGAATATTATTGGGTATAAACAAGTAGATTATAAGCAATTTCAACAGGAAATGCAAAAAAAATACGCTTTTTACAGAGAGAGTAAAAGTGAAATTGATTTAGCGGTTGCTATAAATATAAAATCCACACAGACCATAAGGAACGCATTTAGACAAGATTACCAAATGGTATCTGATGAATTATTAACTTCTTTAAATAAGGTTATTGGCCTTAATACTTGTGTGGTTTGGGAAAATGGGGTAAGGAATTATTTTATCCCTAAAAAATAATACATGAGTATCCCAAAATCAAAATTTGGTAATTGTAGCCAGTGCGGGGAAAAAAATACCGCCTGTGTAAAAGTAGCAAAGGATTTATTTTGCTTATCCTGCCATAGAAATAATAAGGGGGAACAACAAGTACAGCGTTCAAAAGAAAGGGATGCACTAAGGGGTATTGGGGCTGCATTAAAATCCCTACCACAGAATAAAGAATTAGTACAAAATAAAACCGAAATGGATAGGTGGTTTGCTTATGTAGCTACAGTAATTAAAGCAAACCCCCATTGTTGGAATTGTGGGGAGTATATACCCGATATGATTACTAAAGATGGTAAGTTAGTTCCAACAGATAGATTTTACAGAAGTGCATCTGCTCATATTTTTCCTAAAGCACATTTTGATTCAGTAAAAACACACCCACTTAATTTTTTAGTTCTTGGGGCTGGGTGTGGATGCCATGATAAATCACATAGATTGGATACATTTTCAGACATGAAAGTATTTGCAGAAGCTATAAAACGATTTAGGCTATTTGAGAATAAAATAACAGAAAATCATAAATATCTTGATTTATTTATTAAGTATGCAAATGGTACAATATGAGTAAGTTAATTGAAATATTACCAAACGAAATATGGGAGCCCGTAATTGGATTTTTGGGGTATGAAATAAGTTCAGCCGGTAGATTTAAGTGTCTTTCAAGATTAGATAGGAGGGGAATGATGAAACCAGAGGCTATTTCTTTTGGCAGTGGTAAAAAAGGGCAATATAAAAGATGCCCTATGACTGCGGATAATGGTAAGAAGTACTACAAAAGAGTACATCAGTTAGTTGGAATACACTTTAAACCAAACCCAGAAAACAAGCCAATGATAAATCATTTAGATGGGGATAAACATAATAATAACGAATGGAATTTAGAATAGGCAACAGCTAAAGAAAATAATGAACACGCCAGAAAAATGGGGTTATCTAATGATTATCAAAAGTATCCTAAAAAAACAATTGATGCTATAAGGTGTTCAAGTAAATCTAATAAAGAGTTAAGTGTACTATATAACATTGATTATAGGTATATATGGATGATCCGAAAAAACAAAGCACGAACATTAAATAAATAAATCCCATGCTAAAAATAGCATTGATAATACCAATAGTAATTGTATTTGGGTGTATAGCCTATTTAGTTAAGATGATGATGGATATACCTGAATCCCCATTTGATAAAGAAGAAAAATAATAATTTATACCCCAGTGGTTAGATGATTTACACCAACAATTAAATGACTTTGATATGGCTAATCCATTAACAGTAGAACAACGAATACATATAGCAGCATCCTTTGATTCTGAAAAAATAAAGATGATAAGGGAACTTATGGAAGAAGAAGCGATTGACTTTTGGAAGTTCTGTATAAATAAAGGGTATAGACTAACCCTTGCATCAAAAAACATTTATGCAATTTACCAACAAAATAATAAAGCAAATAAACAGTAAACACTATGGCAGATAAAAAATGTAAGGTATGTGGTAGTAAAACTAAAGTGGTATTCAATATAGACTTTAAAGCAACTCCAATATGTGAGCCATGCGCTACTGCCATATTTTTACAACAGGCAAATTGGTATGCCAAACCAAAAAAGTAAACACTAACCCTTTAATACATTATACAATGAGAGTTTTAATTTATGTTTTAGTTGGTTCTGTTATCATGGCTATATCTCAATTTATTTCAGATACATGGCTATGTGGGTATGTTATGGGAATGGTAAGTGTCCTTTCTTTCTTTGCTGTAGATAAAGTATTTTTTAACCCCGAAAATAAAAACAAATGAGCAATACAAACAATAATCCAGATGCCTTTGTATGGACAGATGAACTTGTAAATGAATGGTCGGATCATGTTCGGGTTATTTTTAATGAAAGGAATAATTATTGTGGCAAATGGGATAGCTATGATACTGATTTTAAAAAATGGAAGGAAAAAAAGCAAGCACCCATAGAAGAAAGATTTAAGGTTACATTGTTAGAGCCAGTACAAAGGATGACAGGTGTATCTAAAATAGACCCTTATTATGATTTAAAAACTAACCGGTTTATACCCAAAGAAAAATACGAATCCATTAAGCTATGTATTGAAAGGGAACTTAACGGGGATAAGGACTGCATTGCACCCACATTAGAACGTAATGAAAACTTTGGAATGTTTATGCCAAAGACCGCTGCAACAAATCCCGATGGGAGTTTAAAACAAGCTAAACCAACATTTGAAAAAGCGCTGCAAGGGTTAATTAATAGCTACTCAATAGAAAACAGAAGTGATACACCTGACTACATACTTGCACAGTATCTTTCTAATTGCTTAATAGCATACGAAAATGCAAAACAATCAACTGATAATTGGTTTGAAGGAAAGTCAAAATCCACCCAACAAAAGGACAGTATAGAAGATAAGCCCACTCCAAAATTAATGTGGAACAAAGAAGCCGGAATACACAACGAAAACTGTCTTTGCATGGCTAAAGGTTGTCAAGAATATAGCCCCCTTAACGCTGAACACGAAATTAAATAAACCCGCCATGTTAATGTCCCCAATGTATTATGCCGTATTTTATGATGTAGAAAAGCCAATGGATATTTACAATGCTATGCAGAAAAGAATAGATCAGAAATTATTTGCTAATCTTACTGATGGAATAATGATTAAGGGGGTACAGTTAAAAGATGCCAATGGGGTGGTTTCCCATTTCAATGTAGTTTCCACAAAAACTTTTTGCATAACAAATAGCCTTGATAATACATCATTCGTAATATGCGAAGTTGAAAAGGCAATTGATTTTTCAAAAGTAAACCAACCCAAATGATACCCTGCCAATGTATTGATGCCAAACATAGACCCAATGAAATCCCCATTAAACGATGGGTAAAAGAAGGGGAAGAATATCATATCACATATACCGTTGTATGCCTACCCCAGAATGTACTTGCATTTTCTTTATACGAATGCCCCCTTGACGAAACTTGTTATCCTTATGAGTATTTTATATCAACAAGATTTGCAATTAAACCCGAAGATATAGAAGCCTTAATGGAATTAGTAAAAGGGTGTACCGATACTGCGGGTATGGATCTAAATGAACTGATGAAAAATAGTAACTTAATTAACCAATAATAAAACACACAAACATTATGGAACAATTAACCCTTCAATTGCCCTACGAGGAAATAAAAAAAGAAAACATTGCCAACAGGGATTATTTGCGTAAAAATTTTAGCCCAGGGAAACAAGTTTACAGAATACCCACATCTTCTATTTTAGTGAGGGAAGGGTTTAATAAACGGGTAAAGTATGAGGGCATTGAAGAACTGGCAGAATCAATTAAAGAAAATGGCATTAAAGAACCATTAGTCGTTGATGTACTTTCGGATGGACGAATATTTATAGATCGTGGGCATCGAAGAATGAAAGCAATAAATTTGCTGATTTCAAAGGGACTGGTTATAGATACTGTGGAATGTTTTATTAACGCAAGGGAAGTTACAGAACAGCAGCGCATCGAAGATATTTTCAACTCCAATATGTTTGCCTGTAAATTAAATTCGGTAGAACAATCAGCGGTTGTATTTGACCTTAAAAATAATTTCGGTGAAATATCAAATGAAGAAATTGGTAAGCGATTGGGTATCTCCCGCCAGCAGGTAGATAATTTGCTATTATTAGCAGAAGCCGATGACGCTACCAAGCAGCAAATTTTAGATGGGGATTTAGGAATAACCGAAGCCATAAAATATATCCGTAACTTAAAAAAAGCCCAAAAGCAATCCGATCAATCTGAATTAAACGCAAATAAAAATTCGTCAGCAGCCCCGCAAGACCCCAAAGATGAATTAGCCGATGAGATTAAAGAACTGGGAAATTTAGAACGCCAGGCACTTGATATAAGGACTTCTGACTATAACCCAGATGATGTAAAAGATGGGCAACCATTAAACCTTGTAGGAAATACCGTTGCAAACCAAAAAGAAGAAAAGCCGGAAGATGATGGCATAAAGAAATACGATGAAAGCAGGGATGAAATAAAGCAAATTCAAAATTGCATAAAATTAGCTGACAAGTTAGAAGCCATAACCAATAAATTTGATGTGCCCGAAGGTTCCAAAAAAGATGTGGCAGATATTGTAAAGTGGATGCAGAAAGATTTGGCTGAAGTTCGGGAATGGATTTCAAAAAATAAGAAGCAAAATAAATCACGCTGAAAATAATTACAGGGTTATAAGATGTGGGTTATTTTAAAGTCCTGTAGTCTGCCGGTCATACAATTTGACCGGCAGTAATTTTGAACCAAAATAAAACTAAAAATATGGCAACAGTGTTCAATCGGTGTTATGCCTATCATAAAAGAAATAAAGTCCCTTTATTATCGCAAGAAATAAGAAAAGAAATTGGGGTACTGGCTTTTGCCGAATTTAAAAAGTCTGGGTTAAAGGGTTATTGGAGGCAGGATTCAAACGAAGGGGATTTTAAGGGCAAGGTAATCAACTACACAAGTAAATTTACCCCAACCCTTGACAAATTAATTTCAGCAGCCTATCAAAAAATAAAAACAGATGCCACCGCTAAAGAAAATAAAGTTCCCGTCTGATGGTAATGAATTAGAGTTTCAGAATATCATTACCCCCGTAAAGTCTGGGGCAAAACATATCATCTACAAGTACACCAAATCAAAAACAAAAAAGGGTAATTTAATCGGGTGGACGGAGGATGAATATTCCAAACTAATTTTAAATAAAACAATCATTGCAATATGAAACATCAACTTGAAAAAATAAGATGGGGTATAATCCCTATTACAACATATCGTGGGGTATCGGTAACAAAAACTAAAACAGGGTACACCGTATTTGAAATACATTGCGAAACCCCGCAGGACGTAGATGATTTAATAGATGCTGCTGAAAATCATGTAAAAAATTCCCTTCAAAAAAGTACAACCCAACAATAATTTAATTACTTTTGAAACATGGTTAAGCAAAAGGTATTATTCGCAAAGATTGAAGCCCCCAGTTATAATTCAGATGCCATTGTAAGAGCATGGGAAGAAAATGGATTTGAAGTAATTCATTTTAACTGGCAGTATGAACGTTTTAATTTGGGTACGGGGGGTATGCGTTATAAACTTCTTAACCTTGCTAAAGATACCAACCCTGATGTAATTTTCCTTCATGTACAAAACTCCGAAGCCTTAGACCTTCCCACAATAATCGAACTTCAACAAATAAGCAAAGTAATACAATATACTTTTGATGTAAGAACCCCAGAGAGAACCGAATGGATGTATAACTATGCAAGATATATTCATTACTCATTTTTTGCCTGTAGAGAAGATGTAAAAGAGTGTATGAATAGGGGCACAACTAATGTAGGGTTCCTTGCATCTTCAGCCGACTATAATCTGTATAAAAAATACAGCATACCCCAGAACCAACCGGAAATAGTTTTTATCGGGAATAATTATGTAAACTCAAACCTTGAATTTGATTGCGCTGAAGAAAGGCAACAAATGGTTGAGTTTTTAGAAAAGGGATACCCCACTAAATTTAGGGCTTACGGGCTGGGCCAAAAAAATAGAATGGTAAACCCACAGGAAGAAGCCATGCTGTATAATACCTGCAAAATTGCCATATCCCAAAATAATTTTGATCGCACTTGGTACACCAGTGATAGGCTTTGGAGAATTATGGGTTCCGGTGCATTGTGCCTATCCAAACATTTTTATGGCATTGAAAAAATATTCAAAAAAGAAATTGAATTGGATTGGTGGAAGGATTTGGATGAACTAAAATCATTGATTGATTATTACCTTTCTGAACCCGAAGAAATGAAGTCAATGGCTGAATGTGGGTACAATTATGTTCGCACTAACGAAACCTGGACTAAAAGAATTGAAACCGTTAAATCAGTATTGTAATGAATAACAGAACCATTGGAATTGCAATTCCTACATACAACAGGTTAGATGTAACTGTAGAATCTTTTAGGGATACACTTATGGATGAAAGGGTGGCAGAAGTTGTGTTAAGTGATGATTGTAGCGATAAAGATTTGTTTTGGCATTTGCAAAATCATGTAAAGGTTTGGGATAAAGTAAAAGTATTCAGGAATGAAATTAATTTGGATTGCTTTAAAAACAAAAAAAAATCAGTAGAATTATCTACCCAAGATTGGCTAATCCTTTTTGATAGCGACAATATATTAAGGGCAGATTATTTACATAGATTGTTTTTAATAGAAAACTGGGAACCAAATACAATTTATACTCCATGTTTTGCAGAACCACATTTTGATTTCAGGGCTTATTCAGGGCTTATCATTACAAAAGAAAACGTAGCCGAATACATTGATAAGCCAATGTTTGAAACCATGCTTAATGCCTGTAATTATTTTGTAAACCGTAATGAATATTTAAGGGTATGGGATGGCAGTGTTGACCCAGTTACAAGCGATAGTATTTATGTTTGTCTAAGGTGGTTGGAAGCAGGGAATAAAATACAGGTAGTGGATGGGTTGCAATATTACCACAGGGTATGGACTGAATCCCACTATCAAAAAAACGTGAATCGTACCCCAATTGGATTTCATCAGGAAGTATTAAACAAATTGCGTCAACTTAAATAATATTAAAATGAAAAAAGCATTGGTATTAGGTGCCGGTGGAATGATTGGGCATCAATTAACAACATACTTAGTTAATAATGGCTATTGGGTAAGGGGTGTTGATTTGCATTACCCAGAGTTTAATGATAGTAATGCTAATGAATTTATTCTTGGGGATTTAAGAAATCCATTGGTAGTTTCTCAAATAATGTTTGCCCCAGGGCAACATCAAATAGAAAACGATCCAAATGCTTTTGATATTGTATTTCAACTTGCAGCCCAAATGGGGGGTGCTATGTATGTATTTACAAAAGAAAATGACAGTGCAATAATTCACGATTCATTATTGATAAATCTTAATGTGGCAAATTTTGCATCTAAGTTTTGGGTTAAGAAATTATTTTTTAGCAGTTCTGCTTGTGCATACTCTGAAAAATTTCAGGTGGGATTAGATAGCCCTTCATTAAATGAAAATATGGTATGGGATGGTAAGCCGGATAGCGTTTATGGGATTGAAAAACTTGCTGCCGAAGAAGTGTATGATTCATTCAGAAGAAATAATGGGCTTAATGTTTTTATTGCAAGGTTCCACAATATATTTTCTACTGAATGTACTTATTTTGGCGGGAGGGAAAAATACCCAGCGGCAATTTGCAGGAAAGTTGCTGAAGCTACAGATGGGGATGAAATTGAAGTTTTTGGGGATGGCGAAAATCAACGATCATTTTTATGGATAGATGAATGTATTGAAGGAGTAATGAGGTTAATTGAATCGGGCTATCACTATCCAATAAATATAGGTTCTGATGAATTAATATCAGTTAATGATCTTGCAAAAATGGTCATTGAAATTTCTGGCAAAAAACTTAAAATAAAAAATGTATCAAGTAATGCACTTGGGGTAAGAGGGCGAAACTCAAATAATGACCTGATAAAAGAAAAATTAAATTGGGCACCCTCTCAACCCTTATATATTGGGATGCAGAAATTATATAACTGGATTGACAAACAAGTAAACCCATAATTATGCCATACGTTTCATTTTTACCCGCAGGTCGTGCAGGGAATTTCTTTTTCACCTGTGCCGCTGCATGGGCTTATGCTAAAAGGCATGGGTTTGATTTCAGTGTACCCAAATACACTACTTCAGAATTTTGGTCGCCACTATATCTGCCACACCTTCAGAACCCAGAATATAATGATCCGCAACCCAGAGTTATTGTAAGAGAAAATCATTTTCATTATTCCCCAATAGAATTTAGCGAAGGGTGGAGGGGCAATAACATTGTACTTAGCGGGTATTTTCAATCATGGAAATATTTTCACGAATACAGGGATGAAATGTTAGATGCCTTTGCATTGCCCTGGAATCACATACCTGATGTATGCAGCATCCAAGCAAGGTTCGGGGATTATCTTACCATTGAAGGGAAGCACATATTAGTTGATGAACCATACTTAAAATCTGCAATGGAATTAGTTACAGCGGAAACCGGCATCATAAGGTTTAAAGTTTTTTCTGATGATCTGAATTATTTCAAAGCTAACTTTGGGCATCTATATAATTTTGAATACAGTACCAACAATGATATTCTTTCAGACCTTATAGAAATATCTTGCTGCCATTCACAAATAAATAGTTCGTCAACTTTTTCATGGTGGGGGGCGTATCTTAATAGAAACCCAGATAAAATAATTGTAACGCAAAAAAAATGGTTCGGCGAAAATTGGTCGGATGGGAATGGGATTGTAGATACCAATGATTTAATACCAGAAAATTGGATAAAATTATAACGTATGGAAAAGGGGGATTATCAAATAAGGATTGAAAAAAATGAATCTTTTCTTCGTAAGGAAAGGCAATTAAGAATAACAAAAGATGATGAACATGGTCATAAGGCAGGGGATATTGTAACAGTGGCTATGTATGGTACTTTTGGATGCTGGGATACAGAAAATAGGTGGGTTAATTTTTACACAAGTGAATTTGTTTAAATAATATATTATGTCATTATCAATAGAAGAAAAAGAAGCCTTATCAGAAATAACAAAACACTTTAATGATAAGCCTGTAATATTTGATGTAGGGGCTAACGTAGGCGCATGGACGGATGCGGTTATGGAAAATGTAACCTTGCATCAGGCTTTCTTATTTGAACCCAATAGCGTATTAGTAGATGGCATGGGAGAAAAATATATAAAGCTGGAACCCGAAACAGGAACCGATATGGTTATTATTGAAGCCGCAGCCTATAAAGAAGATGGGCAAGAACTTGACTTCTTTTATTTTACCAATGAGAATAACGGACTTTCAAGTATCTACCATAATGAAAAATGGGATTACCTACCCATGCAGCGGGGTAAAGTAAAATCAGTAACCCTTGATACATTTTGTAAAACCCACCACATTGAAAAAATTGATTGCATTAAAATAGATACAGAAGGAAGTGAGTATGATGTATTGCAGGGGTGTAAGTATATCCTTGAAAATAAAATAGCCCGATTCATACAGGTAGAATACAGTGAGCATTATAAATTAAATAACCTAACCTTTATGGATGTAGTAAAGTTTATTACTCCATACGGATACAATGCTTATACTTGGGAATTTGGGGAATTTAAAAAAATAACCGAAGAAAACTTTGTAGAAAATTTCCGGTTAGAAAACTTCGTTATCACTTTTGAATTAATGGAAGATTTTTCACAGAACTGGAATAGCGAGTTTATTAAAAATACACAAGGGCTGGGGAAGGTTGATTTAGTAATTGAAATCGGATGTTTTGAGGGGATTACAACTAAATATATCTGCAAAAATTTATTGAATGAAGGTGGCAGGGTTGTATGTGTTGACCCGCTGCAAGATGAATACCTTACAGATAATTTATCCGAAGAAGATATCAAAGCCAATAAAGAATATGGCTTCTTTACAAATCAATATTACCGCTTCAAAAAAAATACGCAGGGATTGCCGGTGCAACTTGTAAGAAAAACAAGTAATGCCGCTATTCGTGAATTAATTGATTTACGGGTTGGGTTTATTTACGTTGATGGCGATCACAGATTTCAGGGGGTGTATGATGATGGAGTAAATTATTTTGAAGTACTAAAGGTTGGGGGGCTGATGCTTTTTGATGATGCCAATGGATACCGACAGGAAACAACAGACGGAATAAATTTATTTCTTGAATGGTGTGGCGACAGGGTAGAAATAATTTCAAGCAACTATCAACTTTTAATAAAAAAATTAGCACCATGATATTTAAGTTTAAAGAATCATTCATTGGGTTTTTGAATATGGATCATAGAACCGATAGACTTGAAAGCATTACAAGTCAGTTTAATCGTTTTGGTATTACAGCAGAACGTATAAGAGGGAAAAAGCCAGAAGAATTTGATTTGGCAGACCCCAAACTTCAGGTAATGAAAAATAGGACTGCCGGTGCTATTGGATGCCATTACGGGCAGGTAGAGATAATGGGAAAAGCATTAGCAGTTGAAAGGGATGCCATTGTATTTGAAGATGATTGTATTTTTTGTGAAGATTTCGATAAACGAATTGAGTACATTGAAAACTTCATCAATAACGAAGCCCCAGACTTTGATATTTTCTGGCTTGGGGGTACGGTGCATATCAACCCACCCCATTGGCATATACTTGGGGGCAACCCAGACCTTCGTGATACTCTTTTAACAAGGGATGCTGTATGTACTAACAACCCAAGAATTGTACAAACCTATGGCGCATTTTGCACCTATGCTTACATTGTAAATAAGAACTCAATAAAAAAAGTATTAGATTTACTTGAAAGCAATGTGCATATATCAATGGGGATTGATTGGGACATGATAAAAATACAACCCCAGTTAAAAACGTATATGCTATTACCAGGCAGTGTTCGGCAGATGGATAACCAAAGTGATATCGGTGCCGGATGGACAATATTTTCTGGTTTTTCAAAATTAGGCCCATACTGGTTTCAGGAAAAAATGGAAGATTTTGACCCAGCTACTTTTAATTTTTCAGAAGCATTAAACCAATAAAAATATATTTATGGAAATACAATACCGAACACAACTCCCAGACTTATTAAAGCATTTTAATTTGCCATTAACCGGAATTGAATTAGGAAGTGCAGAAGGATATAGCGCATTTGATTTTATGAGGGCCGGTATGGAAGAACTTACCCTTGTAGACCTTTGGGCAAAAATAGAAGGGCATAGCGGTGATGGGGGGAATGAAAATGAATGGCATAACAGAAACTATGATATTGCCACAGGTAGACTTGCTGTTTACGGAGATAAAGTAAAATTTCTTCGTGGCCTTACAGGAGAAATGGCAATACATATACCCGATAATTCTGTATCACTTGTTTATGTTGATGCTGACCATTCCTTTGAAGGGGTATGGGCTGATATTAATAACTACTGGCCTAAATTAGTATCAGGGGGTATCATGGGGTTTCACGATTTCGGCAACGATTGGGATTATCGAGTTAAGGAAGCAGTCAATAAGTTTGCCAGTGAAAATAATCTTGAAGTTCATTTTATTCCAGAAAATAAAATAGAAGATAGTGGCGCATGGATTCAAAAAAAATAAGTATATTCGTATCGCTTATTACAATTAACTATGCAAAAAATATTCACTTCAAATTCCCGTAAACAGTTGTACTTTCTCCCTGTAAGGTTGATTGTAATAAGCCTTCTGTTTATGGGATTTTGTTTTTATGTCAATTGAAAAAAGTATCAGTTTAATAACACATCCATTATATCAAGTATGGGCTGGTATAAAAGATAGATGTTATAATACTAATTGTAAGACATTCAATAGGTATGGGGGCAGAGGGGTTGTTATATGTGAAGAATGGAAAAATAATTTCAAGAAATTTTATGATTGGGCTATTAATAATGGGTGGGAACAAGGATTAGAGATTGACAAGGATGTAAAAGCAAAAGAATTAGGGATTCCACCACTTTTATATTCCCCAGAAATGTGCTGTTTTGTAACAAAAAAAAATTAATTGCCGAAATAGAGAAAGCAATGTTTTTTATGAATATAATGGGATGTCAAAAACAATACCTGAATGGGCTGAAGTTTTAAATATCAGCAAAGATATTTTGTATAAAAGGATATTGCAATGTAAATGGAGTGTAGATAAGACATTTTCTACCCCCATGATACCAAACATACCTAAACTGACAAAAGAGCAAGCGGATAAAATACGGGAAGAATATGCGGAATTTAAAACGCCGTATAAAAAATTGGCAAAAAAGTATAATGTAAGCATTCATCCAATTTCACAAGTTTTAAAAAATAAATATTTATGTTAATAGACTTCAGACAATTATTCCCTAAGTATGGGATTAGCCCAATAGGGGTTTGCCACATAGGAGGGAATATTGGGGAGGAATTTCCTGTGTATATGGAATTGGGAATTAAAAAGCAAATATGGGTTGAAGCAAACCCAAAAATGTATGAACAGTTAGTTCAAAACATTTCAAGTAATAAAGAAGCTATTGCATATTGTATATGTGCTGGGGACGAAAATAAAAATGTAGTATTACATGAATCAAATAATTCAGGGCAATCAAGTTCCGTATTAGAATTAGGGACGCATAAAGAAGTGCATCCTGAAGTACATTACATTGGGGATATTGAAGTGCCAATGGTAAGGATGGAAGAATTTTTAACCCCACAACAATTTCATTCAGTTGATTTTTTAAATATTGATGTGCAGGGGTTTGAGTTAAATGTATTAAAAGGGATTGGCAATTACCTGCATAATTTTAATGCTATTTATTTAGAAGTAAATAAAGCAGAACTTTATGTTGGTTGTCCATTGGTTGAAGATTTAGATGCCTATCTTTTAATTTATGGATTTACAAGGGTAGAAACAATGTGGTGCGGGAATACTAATTGGGGCGATGCGTTGTGGATTAAAGTAGGCATGATAAAATAATAATTATGTACAACGAATTTATAGAAAAAGTATTCCTGATTAATTTAGATCATCGAACCGATAGGTTAGAAGAAATGGATTGTCATTTAAAAGAGCATGGCATGGAGTATGAAAGGTTCCCTGCAATAAAAGATGATAATGGCATTAAGGGGCTTATTCTTACAATGGTTGAACTTTTTAAAGTTATATTGGAACGGGGGTATAAAAATGTACTGATACTGGAAGATGATGCAAAATTCCTTGTCCCCAAATCAATCCCGTTCCTTAATGAAGTCTTACCGCAGCTACCACAAGATTACTACTGTTTTCATCTGGGGTGTAACTTAATTGCTGCCCCCAGAAGAATCAGTACAAATATTTTAAAGATTGATAAAGCCTATGCAACCCATGCAATAGTTTACAGTAGGGAAGCAATAGAATTAATTTTGCCTTTGTTATTGAGGGATGAAATCGTACCCTATGATATTTTGCTAATGAATAGCATTCAGATTTACGGGAAGTCATATTGTACCATGCCAATGCTGGCAACCCAAAGAGAAAGTTACAGCGATATTGAAAAATCAGTGCCGGTATGGGGGCAGCTAATGGCTACCACCTTTGCAATGCACACAAAACCCCTACAATCTATGTCAAACGAAATAGCCTACTGTATTGGCAGCCATAAAATAAATGGCTTTGAAGTAACCGTTGACCCTACAGCGGTAGAAAATTTTAACCAGAACCCAGATTTAAAAGGGAAGGTGTGCGACTGTAAAAAATTTATTTATGATGGGGAAGATTTATGTGGATGTGCAATAAAAGAAATGAGAGCCAAATGGGTTGAAAATCCTAATTATTAAAATACGCAAAAGGTTATATGGATAAAGATAATATACAAAAAGTTATTATAACAATGTTAGTTTTTCCAGCATTTATGCAATTAATAAATGCTGGTATTTTATTGTACATGGTTTTAACAAGATAAAATATGTCTAAGTTACTATTTGATATTTCATCTGAAAATTTTGACGGTTTTTTTGAGAAAGAAGCAGAAGGCATGACTGAAGCCCAAAAGGAGATATTGCCCAAAGAACTTTTATTCAAATTATATGCAAAGGGTGGGAGGGTGAACGCAAAGGAAACTGCTAAAATGAGTTTTCTGTCAAAATTATTTGTCCTGTTTAAAGTATTCAGAAAAAAAATAATAATAATAATTGAAGATGCTAATAATAGCATGACGGTTGAAGAATTTTTTGAATGGAAAAAGGAAACTGACAAGCAGGTATATTCCCAAGATAGTGCTAACAAACTTATTTCAAATACACACTTTGTATTAGGGAATAAGGAATTATGCGATACCTTTCACCGGCTTAACGGACTATCTGCAAGTCCAATGTATTCTTACCTAATTGGGGCAAAAAATAAGGATTATACACAGCCTCAAAAGTGGCTTGACGCAATGGATTACATTTGTCGGAATTTATCCCACTATGAAGCCAATAGAAAAAAAATAGCAATGCAGCAGGGGTTAAGTATGGCAGAATGGCTTGTGCTAATCCATCTTTACAGCGGGAATCTTGTTAAGGGGTCAACCATTTATAAAAGCCACTACAAATACACCTATAATACAAGTTCAAGAAGAATAAAGGGGGCTTTTAGTGTCTTACAGTCAAAAGGATTTATAGAGAAAGTAGGGGTAACAAGTGATGCTAAAATAAGGATAACCGCACTTGGTAAAGATAAAACAAACGAAATTCTTAAAAAATTGGTATTAAATTGTTAGTGTCAAACGGCACTATTGTATATTTGAAATAAAATGGAAAAACTATCAGAAAATAAATACCCATTTGCAGTAAAAAGGAGAGAAGAAGTAAGGTATGTACGGGATTTTAAAGCCTTTATAACATATAAAGGTAGGGGTACAATTATCCCTGATTATTTAGGAGCAGATATAGGATTTGTAAGAGAGTGGTTACAGGACAAGTTTATTAATGAAATGAGTTGGGAAAATTATGGGGAAGTGTGGGTTGTTGACCACATTGTTCCGTTTAGAATGTTTGACCCATTTGATGAATCCGATTTAAAGTTATGTTGGAATTACAGAAATTTAGTTCCACTTTACCGGCACGATAATCTTAAAAAAGAGGGGAATGTATTTTTTGCTTTTGAACTGCTTTATGAGTTAAAGGGTAAGGATTTTATTTATGGCAAATTATTTGAACGAATTTTACCTGAAGTTGGATGGATGATTAAGTATATTAATAATTATCACGAAAATAGGCTTACTAAGGATAATGGGTGAAATTATTACTTTACAAGACGGTCTTTATAACTTTGAGTTACCTCATTTGCCACCCGAAAGGGATATTTGGTATTATGATTTACCCAAAGCCCAACAGTATTGGAAAACCCCCTTTAATAAAAACCATAAGTGGCTAACAGAAAAAGGAGAGATAAGGAATGTAAAGCAAATGAACGAAAGGGACAGGGTTGAATACATCAACTACTGGCGGGATAAATGGCTTAACGGGTTGTGGTTTATGAACAATGGCATACCCACCTACATTACCGGAATGCACGTTGACCACCTTGTTTTTAATAAGGTTAAATCAACCCACCTTTATTATTTAGAAGCCCAAAAAGAAAGGTTTTACTTTAGGAAACTAACAAATGATGCTATTTTATGTGATGGTAGATGCTGGGCTAAAGGGCGAAGGGTGGGCATCACAACAGAAGAAGTAACAGAGGCCGTAAGGTGCATTAATTCAGATTTCGCAAACCATGTAGCAGCCCAATCCGATACCCATGAAAAAGCCCGTTCTACTATCCTTAATAAGATAATAGATGTTCATATAAAAAGACCTGCATGGATGCGGGAAGTATTCTATTCAAGCAATGGTAAAGTACCCAGAGCATTATTAGAACTGATTGAAAACACCATAAGGGATGATGATAATTACCCATTAGGCGGGGTGGCAAGGGCGTTCCCCAGTACCCCCAAAGCAATGGACGGTGAAGAATTTATGCTTTCTATTATGGATGAATTTTCAAAGTGGAATGATGTAAGCCCTTATGAAACTTTTGAGATCAATAAAAAGACAATCATAAATCCAGGGAAGCGGGGTAAACTTGATGTGCTTTCTACAACTGGTGATAGCAAAGAAGCGGCAAAATCAGTTAAGGATTGGCATAAGTTAATAGCTGATTCCAACCCAAAAATACTTAATGCAAATGGTAAAACAAATAGTGGGCTATGGATATGGTTCGTATCCTATATTCATTCTTTAGAATTACTTGAAATATTACCGGCTATAAAAGATAAGTATGGTTTTATTAATCGGGAAATGGCTGAAGAATACATTTGGAATGATATTAAAAAATACCCCAAAGACAGTAAAGAATATATCTATGCTTTGTATAAGCAGCCAATGGAATTAAGACACGCTTTATTAACCCCAACAGGGCAGGGGCATTTTAGTAAATTAAGAATAACAAACAGGCTTGATGAACTAAGGCTTTTACCCAATGATAAAAAGCCGTATGTAAGGGGGAGCTTTGAATATGACCAGAAAGGTAAAGTGTTTTTTGAGGCAGATGAATACGGGCATTGGTTAGTAGCCTTGCACCCTTATCAATCATCAGAAAAAAATATTGATACCAGAAATAGGTTTAGAGAAATTAATGGTGTATTTTTCCCCCCTGTTAATCCTGAATTTGCTTTTGGTTATGACCCGATAAGATATAAAAAAGAAGATACCAGTAGTAACCATTTATCAGAAGCATCAATAATAATAGGGAAGAAATTTGATTACTTTGGGGCTGGGGATGCCAACAGATTTGCAGCACTTTATCTTAACCGTCCTGATGATCCGAATGATGCACATAAAGAATGTATTAAAGCTGCAAAATATTACGGGGCAGCGGGTATGCACGAAAGAGTTATTGAATCGGTAAAGACTGAATTTGTAGAAGCGAATTGCTTACCTTTTTTAATGATGAACCCAAAAGACGGGTTACATGGTATGTGGATTGATAGTCAGGGTAAGGTAGTAAAGAATGCTATTGATTGGATGGTGGCAAGATTCAGCCCCCCAAAGACAGAAGAAGATATTGACCAGATAGCAGAAATGCCCTTTGAAGATTGCTTAACAGATATGGATGGGTTTGATATAGGGAATACAACAAAGTATGATGTGATGATGGCAATGATAGAATTGGAACACGCATTGAAACAAATGGCATTCACAAATCAAACCGATAATTCACATAATAACCGGATGAAGATTTTAAATGAATTGATTCCAAAGCGAAATAGATAAATTTTAAAATAAAACGATTATGACAAATGAAGTTTTCTTTAGCAATGATGCTGCAATTAAAATGAAAGAAGGGATTGATATAGGCGCAAAAAGTGTAGCCGTTACACTTGGGTATGGGGGCAGGACTGTATATTCAAAAAAGAAAGGGCACAAGGCAGATGCCACAAAAGATGGGGTGTCAGTAATTACTTCTATTCAAAAATTATCAGACCCATTGCAAGATATGGGACTTGACCTTATCAAAGAAGTAAGTACAAGGGTCGCTTATTTAGTTGGGGATGGGACTTCTACCGTAACTGTATTATTTCGTGAAATGGTAGAATTAGGGTTGAAGATGAAACAGGCTGGGGCAAATCCAATGCAATTAAAAAAAGGGATGGAAAAAGCGTTGGATGCTATTATTAGCACTGTTGATTCCATAAAAAAAGATGTAGGGAATGATCGGAAATTATTAAAACAAATTGCTACAGTAAGTGCAAATAATGATAAGGAGATTGGCGACTATATCGGGGGCATTTATGAGAAATTGGGTAAGACAGCATCAGTACAAGTTGAAGATGCTAATAGCCCTCATACCAGTGTTGAATTAGTAAAAGGGTATCAGATTGACGAAGGGTTTTATTCTGAATATTTTATCAATACAGATAAAAATACCTGTGAACTATTGAACCCATACATTCTTATTGTTGATGGCAAACTTGAAGCCACAAACCATGTGTTCCCTATCCTTGAAAAAGTTATTGCAGAAGGAAGAAGTATCGCTATCATTGCAGACGATTACAGCCATAATGTAGCTGCTGATATTTTAAAAAATGTTAAGGGTAAAAAACTCAATGCCTACCTTATCAAAAACAATTTTACGGGGGGCACAAAAGATGAATTACTTTTTGATATTTGCGCTGTAACCGGAGCCACATTAATTACCCCTAAGACCGGAAAGAAGATTGAAAATATTGATACTTCTTTTTTGGGGCAATGCGAAAAAATTGTTTCTAAAAAAACTGAAACTACAATCTATAACGGGAAACTAAATCAAAAAGAAGTAAACCTTCGTATTGATGAAGTGAACAAAAAAATAGCATCTGCAAAAAATACTTTCTTAAAAGAGAAGTATGAATTTAGATTGGCTAAACTATCTGGCACTTTAGCAATTTATTATGTAGGGGGCTATACCCAAACAGAAATAAAAGAGAAGATGGATAGGATTGATGATGCTCTTAAAGCAACAAGGGCTGCAATTTTAGGCGGGGTAGTTTCTGGCGGGGGCACTGCATTGATACGTTGCATTGATGCTATATCTAAATTGAAGTATGATAATGACGATGAAAAATCAGGTATACGATTAGTTCAAAAATCCATTGAAAAACCTTTATTCCAAATTGCATCAAATTGCGGCAAAAGCGGGGAACTAATGGTAGAAAAAGTAAAAGAAAAATCAGGCAATCTTGGCTACAATGCAAAGACTGACAAGATTGAAGATTTGATTAAGTCAGGTATCGTTGACCCTGCTAAAGTAGTAAAGACTTGTGCTGAAGTAGCAATCTCTGGGGCGGCACAATTCCTGATTTCTGAATGTGCGATAATCGAAGTAGAAAATTAATAAACGTTTAAAAAATAAAAATTTATGTTTAAGTCAATTAGTCCAAAGACAGTAGCTATTCATAGTTTCCCAAGTGAAGAAAAAACAGGGGTACTTGAAAAATCAGAAACCACAATGGCTGAAGAAATGAAAAAACAAAACAGGGGCAAAGTAGTTATTGTGGGGAAGGATGTTGAATGGCCCGAAGTAGGCATGACCGTAACCTACCTTCGTCATGCGGCAACAAATTTACCACCTGATGATGATGGTAAAGAATACCAAATCGTAAACCAAGCCCATATACTTGCTGAATTTGATACTAAATTAAAGTAGTATGAAAAAGGACAAAAAAGAATTTACGGTTGTTATCCCACACCCCGATAAAGTTTTAATTCTAATTTCAAAACATAATTGGAATAGTATTTTTTCAAAGTGGATAAAAACCAAAGAAGGTAAAGATGTAGAACTGTTTACCGACATAGCCGAAGATGAAGGGTACGAAAGAAGATTCCAGCAAAATGTATCAGTAGGTAAAGTCATTGGTACTGGGGCTAATGTAGAAGGGGTAAAAGTAGGGGACATGGCAATTATTGATTATCTGGTAACAGGCAATAATGATTACACTGTAGGCTTTTTTAATGGGGAAAGGGTTGTTGCTGTAGATGCCGTAACCACTTACCATGAAGAAGATAGTGTGCCCAATATGAACGGGAGGAATGCTTATGTAATCGGGGACTATGATAATTTAAGCCCGCTGTATGGGGTGGTGCGGGATAAGAAAGTTATACCCCGTAACCCCTATGTGTTTTTAGTGTACGAAAACCCCCTTAAACTATCTGTATCTGATGCCGGATTGCAGTATGAAGAAATGGATAAGATCTGTACCCGTAAAGTATTAGGTTCCCATGAAGAAAGCATTTGTCAGGAAGGTGATACAGTAATAATAAAGGAAGGTGATCTATTTGAAAGGGTAGTAGATGAAAAAATCCTATCCATCATATTTGAGCAAGAAATAATTGCTGTAAAATAATTTGGATATTCATTTATTTTTATTATCTTACTATTCATAATTTTAAAATTAAATACATCAAAATGAAAAAATTCCCTTTAATCGCTGTCATAATGGCTATTGGCAGCACTTTTACAGCTACAGCCAGCCCGAATATTGAAAAGAAAGACTACCCTGCTGCATTTGCTGATGTGGGCTACACTGCCACAACTTTATATGTAAATGCAGTTGACCCCGTTTTGATCTCCAATTATTCAGAAACAATCGTAGATGTGGTGGCTTTAATGCCGGTAAGCACATCCTACAGTAAGAAAAAATTTGTATCGCATAACAGCCGACTAAACCGACAGCG
>Ga0114980_10000669_pt1 | contig 24536 bp, 19 predicted proteins | sample S_140806_EF_Meta_FD_87018 | JGI IMG/M metagenome (GOLD analysis project Ga0114980, IMG submission 87018) | Freshwater microbial communities from Lake Simoncouche, Canada to study carbon cycling - S_140806_EF_MetaG | ecosystem: Environmental > Aquatic > Freshwater > Lake | place: Lake...
CCACAAGGAATGACTAAAATTGGAACCAAGGTCTACAACATCTTTCCAAACAACGGTGGGGATACGCATGCACTCCGATCAGATGCACAAGGTCGGATCTATGGTTACTTCTTCCGTCGTGGTGGAGTTTCGTGGCAAGGCAGCATGTGGACACCGAATCCGAAGAAAGCTGGAACATACACCGAACCACTCTTTGGTGCTCCTGGAGATCTAGCGTCTTTCAATAATGTTGGACAAGCAACCGGACATACAACAGGAACCCGGACAAGCGCAGCTTTCTGGAATAACACGGGTACACGTTCCGTTCAGGTCCTACCATCATCGCCTGAATTTGGATCTAGCCTTGGGTTTGGTATCGCAGATATAGGTAACATCGTAGGCGTTGGGTACCCAGCATTTTCGGCACGTCCACTCCTCTGGACAGCGGCGACGGGCTACGCGCTCACCGAGTTGCCCGTTCTACCAGGAGACAATTTCGGCGTCGCATCCGTAATCAACAACCTCGGAATTATTATTGGGACATCGGCATATATGGATCCAGTCACACAGTCCATCGGACGTGGCCAATATGTTGTGTGGACAAACGGAATCCCAACACCCCTGACCGCTCTTTTGGATCCCATCTCAAGTAGCGGCTGGAAAATCATGGGGATTTTGGGAATCAACAACAGGGGGCAGGTTGCCGCTAACGCCAGCGATGGCACCGTTGTACGCGCCGTGATACTAACACCAATCCTGTAGGCCAAGTAAGTCCATCCGCTCAACCTCGGCTTGGGGACCGGATGGCTCAATCCGGCAGAAGAGTAGCGTTACATATAGGCGATGTCGCTATCAACTAGCTATTAGATTGAGTATCGATACCCATGTCAATCACGAGGATCAAGATTAGCTTGTCAGATGTACGTAAACGGCGAGATCTTAGCTATCTCTGCTTTCGCTGGTGAATCGTTGCGAGTGGAGTGAGCATCGATGCCAACAATGCCTTCATGAAGTCCCCAGCGATGAACGGATAAAAACCGGATGTCAGTGCTGTGTTGAGGTCACCGATGATCATCCACAAACGGAGCACACCAAAACTGAATATCGGGATGCTTGCTGCAAGTACCGTTAGAAAGACTCCGATAGGCGACGCAGTGATTCCCTTGTCCTTCGCAGTACCGGCGATGACTGCAGCTGGAAGAAACCCCAACAGGTACCCGCCAGTCGGACCAGCGAAGTGATGGAAACCAGCTCCACCACCGCTGAAGACTGGAAGGCCTGATGCACCTTCAAGTAGATAAGCTGCTGTGCCGGCCAAGGCAATCTTTCGTCCAAAGAGCAAGCCGCCAAGCACGACCGAGAGAGACTGTCCAGTGATAGGCACAGGCGTGTACGGGAGCTTGAGCTCAAGTTGTGCACCAAGTGCGATGATGCCGGAGCAAACGATGACTTTGCCTATATCTGATAGGACCGTTGTCGGGATAGATGCTGGACCACGGCGAAGCACCGCAAAAGATTGTGTACTGGTCATATGCATAGAATACAGAGTTGTAGATGCCCGATGCCATGGAGGATGAACAAATGTGAACGATTTATGATGGTATTCACGCTTGGTCTTGCACGTTGTATCCCACCTAAGAGAGTTGATTTCTCTCTTTTTGTCTGTGCATCGTATCCGTCTACAGCGTCCGGAAGGACAACTCTCGGCTCAGTACACGCACAAATGGTACGTCAGATATGGGAATAGGGATATTCCCACCTCCGCTGGTAACCCCGCTCGACTTACTACCGTATTAACTTCACTTGACTAGCACCCAGTTCTTCGTACAACTTGGTTAGGCGGCTGTTGTTATTGGTTGTGGCCGGAGGTTTGACCTCTCACAATTGTACGGACTTTCGTAACCCAGATTGGAATGCCTTCAGTGACGATTGAACCAAGTCTCGAACCATTGAAGGATGTCCTCTATAGTTGCCCGTTGGATTTTGTACGTTACCCGATGAACTAGTTCATGCTTCAATGTTCCGAAGAAGCTCTCCACCGCCGCATTGTCGCAGCAATTTCCTTTCCGGTTCAACCACTGAATTAATTTGTTGTCAGCCAGGTGTTTCTGGAATGCATCACTAGTGAACTGCGTACCCCTGTCACTATGCACCAGAATCTCAGGTGTTGTCTTGCGTTGATAGATCGCCATTACCAGTGCTTTCGTAGCAATCGATGCATCAAGGTTGCTTTGAAATCACCAGCTAACGATCTTGCGAGAGTACAAATCCAATACGACTGACACACAAAGCCATCCACGTTCGGTTGGAATGTATGTAATGTCCGTGACCCAATTCAGGTTGGCTGCCTCGGCCGAGAAATCTCGGGCTAACAGGTTGTCCGGGTAACTTGTAGCGTTTGTATCCAGTGGAGTTTGACGATGCTTACGCCGAACTACGCCACAAATCCCGGCATCCTTCATAAGCCTGGCGACCCGCTTTTCACTGCAAGGTATGCGAGATCTGTGAAGTTCATTCCATGTTCTATGCCTATCATAAGTTCTGTTACTCATACGGTGACACTTCTTGATGTGCTTCAAAAGCGCCTCATTGCTGGATTCACACGTGGATGGACCACGTGTACTCCAAGCAATAAAACTGCGGGGGGTAGCTTCAAATAAGCAAAAAATCTCGACACTGAGGACATTTTGGACAGATCACGCATGACTGTGCACTTCACTTTTGGGCATTAGTGAAGATACCCATTGCCATTTCCAGGAAATGGGTTCTCCGGATAGTCCGTTGAAAGATCAACCCAGCGCTGCAGTGTTGTCGAACCGGTACCGAGGTCTCGGGCGACGGATGTGACGTTATGCCGTTCGATTGCTAAGCGAACAGCTTCCGCTCTTTAGGCTGCGTTATAAGAACGGCAATCTGGTTTCATATGCACTATCCATTTGAGGTCAATCCTCAGGAATCATGCTTTACTCAGTAGTACGCATTTCCGGGTGTTATTCAGTGGTGGCGATGGACAATAGGTCCATTAATGAGGTTCCACTGTCTGTTCCGTTGATTGTTCAGATTGTTTCGTGTTTCTCTTGTCTCAAGTCATACTTACCTTAAGTGCGCTTATTCTTATGAGGCATTAAAGTGTAATTTAGATTTCGTGGTAGCGACTTTACACGATAATTAACGGTAGTTACACTGTTATTCTAACGTGTTTACACTGTTAGGTATACTGTATTCATAGTTACGTTACTATAACCTTTACGGTTTATGATGTAGATTGGACCATCACCGAATCTGGAACAGGTCTAATGAAATTTACAACAACTTTCCTTGTCACATCTATCTGTATCATTGCGCGAACTCCATCGTTTGCCCAACAAACCTATAAATTGTCGGTCGTCCCGCCACTTGCTGGATACCGTGATGCAATGGCGAGCAGTATAAATGACGTTGGTGATGTAGCTGGCTATGTTAGTAATCCACTAACCCCGCAATCCATGATTGGCTTCGTTAATCGGGGGGGGGTAACCACCGCCGTTGGTAAACTCGCCGCCAAGTCAATGTATTCAGTCGCTACATATGTCACACCAACCGGGCAGGTGATTGGTGATGGCGATAGTGGTGATGGACGTCCACAAGGCATTGTAAAGCTTGGTGTCACTGTCTATAACGTCTTCGGAAACAACGGCGGGAATACACATGCACTGAGGGTGGATGCTCTCGGACGTATCTACGGTTACTTTATTCGTAGAGGAACTTCAAGCTGGCAGGGAGGGATGTGGACTCCTGTTGCAAAAAAAGTTGGATCCTACACGGAGACGATTCTTGGTGGGAACGGTGTGCCATGGGCATTCAACGTTGTTGGTCAGGGCGCCGGATACGGAAATGCTCCCCGTCAGACGGCATCTTTCTGGAGTAATACTGGAACTCGTCAAATGCAGTTTCTCGAGACGATGCTTGATTATACGAGTAGTGTTGCTTATGGCATTGCAGACAATGGGGATATTGTCGGTGGTGGATACCCGGCATTCACATCCCGCGCACTCTATTGGAAGGCATCCACTGGCTATGCACTCACTGAACTTCCAGTGCTCCCAGGTGACAATAACGGTACTGCTTTTGCGGTCAATAATTTGGGAACGATCCTCGGGAATTCCTACTATGGTGTTCCGGGATCCTGGACCAGCTCACCTGGTCAATTCGTTGTCTGGACGAATAGTATCCCTACTGCCCTAAGCGCACTCCTTGATCCGATCACCAATGCCGGGTGGTCCATTACCAATGTTGTAGGACTCAACAATAAAGGACAGATTGTAGTCAATGTCTCGAATGGAGTCGTACAGCGAGTCGGGATACTTACGCCGACACTGTAAATAAAATTGAAACCGGAGCCTCATGATTGTATGAAGCTCCGGTTGATGCCCGTTTAGTTTTTTGATGTGTTACTCAGGCTGCGTCAGCCAACAAACCTTGGCGGAATCGCCCTTCTTACCAACCACGATCGCATACTGAGTAAACTTGCGACCAAGCTTCTTTGCCTTGTCGCGGCCAAGACCGAGCACAAGAACAGACTTTTCACTTGGCCAGCCTTCGCTCGATCCTTCACCTTCGAAGAACACAAGCCCTTTACGCATCAACATCCGGCAAAGCTCGATGTGCGCCGCTTCGTTGATCGCATCCGACATCGGGATACTCCCCGGGTTGTACGCAGTGATAAATGCCCAGCGCTTCGCACGAAACGCGTTGAGGACATTGTCCAGTAAATGGTTACGGCGGCCCGGACGAATCAGCAAAATGCCATCCGGAGTCGTCGCGGAATACACAGTTGCCTGATATTCCGTATTCAAGCGCTTGAACTCACTCTTTGTCATGCAATCCCTCCGTGACGAAACACCACAAATAAGGTTAGAATCGCCCATGCGAATCAAGCCATTCATCATCGTATCCGCCATCCTGTCCGTCTGCTCCGGTGTCCTATCCGCCAGCGGACAGACACCACCACGCCTCTATAACGAGCCCGTTTCAAAATCGAACCCTCTGCGCACCGAACAGGCCCGTGAGCTGGAAAACTACATCGCAGGCCTTCGAAAGGACACATCCCGTCTTTCAGCGATCCTAAAGCCCGACTACAGCTCACTCAAAGCCTTCGACCGCTCAACAGAGGCCTATCGAAAAGCCTTCGCCGCATCGATTGGCTACCCGCCGCCCGGCCAGCCCGCCGCGACTGAGAAGCCACGTTTCGAGCTCCTCGCAACGGATGACATCGCGACCTACCACCGTGTCCACATCCCGGTTCTCACTGGAGTCAATGTCGAAGGTATCTATGCTGTTCCCCTCAAAGCGAAAGGCAAGGTTCCGCTTATCATCTCGATGCACGGTGGGGGAGGCTCCCCCGAAGTCGCACTTTTTAATGGCGGAGGTAATTATCACGACATGGTCCGCGGAGCGCTGACCGAAGGCTACGCCGTCTTCGCACCGCAGCATCTCTTTCAAGCGGTTGGCTATCCTGGCGATGTGCGCAACCGTATCGATGCACGCCTTCGCCTCCTCGGTACAAGTATCACAGCTGTAGAAGTCTGGAAGATATCAAAGAGTCTCGACACATTGATTAAACGTCCGGAAATTGATGCCAAACGTATCGGGATGGTCGGTCTCTCCTACGGAGGCTTTTACGCATTGATGGCTCCGGCGTTTGATAAGCGCTTTAAGGTGACGGCGTCGAGCTGCTACTACGGCGTACAGGAATGGCGCTACCTCAAGTCTGAGCTCGGACTTCCTAGCGACTTCATACACATGGACCGCATAAGCCTCTTCCAAGATTCTGACATCGCTGCTCTGATCTGCCCACGTGCGCTTCACCTGCAGGCAGGCAAGGATGACGATGATGACCACCGGGATGGCGGTATTCTCCTCGCACCAAAATCAAAGTCGTATTACACCAAGCTTGGCATCGAAGACAAGTTTGAGTTCACAGTCTTCGATGGCGGACATGAGTGGCGGGATGACATCGCGTGGGCGTTCATCCGCAAACATCTGTAGAAATACACTTCGATGGATGGATGTTTGTCTAGCCATTTAGCTTTGCGATAATCGCATCCACGTCGTAAACACACCCGCCCCACAGGCCGCCGCTGGCATTCTGCAACGCTGCCCAAAGGCGGGTGTTTTATTAGTCATTAGTAGAAGGCGGACACGCGTTTTAGATTGATATTGCGTGGGCGTTCATCCGTAAACATCTGTAGAAATTCACTTCGATGGATGGATGTTTGACTAGCCATTTAGCTTAGCGATAATCGCATCCGCGTCGTACACACATCCGCCCCACAGGCCGCCGCTTGCATTCTGCAACGCTGCCCAAAGCCGGGTGTCATCTGGCAGGTTTGGATCAGACTTGAGGTCGGTGCGCACTGGACGTGCTTCTAGCTCGTGCGTGCCATCCGCTATACTTCCCGGAGCATCTCCCGAACCAAGGAAGTCGACATGTGCATTCAGGTTTACACGGTCCACGGTGATCTGAATCCAGTCTCCATCCACCATCTTGCCGATCGGACCACCCGCGAGCGCCTCGGGGCCGACGTGACCAATACACGCTCCCGTCGAAACGCCTGAGAAGCGGGCATCCGTGATGAGGGAGACTTGATTTCCCCACGGAGTGTGCTTGAGCGCGGATGTAATCTGATACGTCTCTTCCATCCCGCTGCCCATCGGGCCACGGCAGATCAAGACAATAATGTCGCCCGCTTCGACATTTCTATCACTTTGACCCTTGACCGCTGCAATCGCATCCTTCTCACTGGTGTAAACCTTGGCTCGACCGGTGTGGCGGAAGGTACCATCCGCATCAACACGCTTGGCATCGATGCTGGTTGCTTTGATAACACTGCCTTCTGGGGCAATATTGCCCATCGGGAAACACACCGTACTGGTAAGGCCCTTTGCCCGTGCGCCATTTGGGTCTGAAATGACATCGGATGCATCCACGCCGTCCATTTCGAGCAAGCGCTCCTTCAGCGCGGTGCGCCGCTCGCTCCGCTCCCAAATCTCCAGGTTGTCACCGAGGCGGTTTCCGTTGATCGTAAGCGCATCGAGGTCGAGGAGACCAAGGTTTCTCAAATGCAGCTGCACCTCAGGAACTCCTCCCGCAAGGTACATCCTGACCGTTGGATGGTTTGTCGGGCCATTCGGAAGCACATCCACGAGGCGGGGAACAGAACGGTTCACGGCTACCCAGTCATCCACGGTAGGCCGGCGGATGCCCGCAGCCTGTGCGATAGCCGGGATGTGCAGTAGCAAATTCGTGGAGCCGCCACAAGCGGCGTGCACCAGCATCGCGTTCTTGAGTGCGGCATCCGTGATAATATCCCGCATCGTGATGCCTTTAGCGACCGCGTTAATAAGAGCATCCGCAGTGTCACTCGCGAGCTGCAGCCAGATAGGCTGGCCACTCGGCGCAAGCGCTGCGTGAGGAATCGTAAGGCCGAGCGCTTCTGCGACGGCTTGTGCGGTAGCGGCGGTTCCGAAGAACTGACATCCGCCGCCGGGGGTCGCGCAGGCCCGGCAGCCAGCTTCGGCGGCTTCTTGCAAGGTAATCAGTCCGTGTGCAAAACGCGCCCCGATGGTCTGGACAAGGCCTGCATCCTCACCGCGCTTCGGGGGAAGCGTGACGCCTCCCGGGACAATGGCACCTGGGCGGTCATGGAGTCCGGCGAGAGCCATCATCATCGCAGGCAGGCCTTTATCGCAGGTGGCAACGCCCATCACGGCCTTGCGAGTTGGCAGAGAACGGGCAAGCCTCCGGAGGACAATCGCTGCATCGTTGCGGTATGGAAGCGAATCGAACATCCCAGTTGTGCCCTGTGACCGGCCATCACAGGGGTCGCTGACAAAGCCCGCAAATGGGGTTCTGCCTTGCTCACGGAAGCGTATTGCGGCGGCTCGTACCTGGAGGCCGACTTCCCAGTGACCGGAGTGGTAGCCGAGGGCGATAGGCTTGCCATCGTGGTCGCGCAGCCCACCGAGAGTCGAGAGGATGAGGTATTCATCCTGGTTTACCGCGCTTGGTTCCCAGCCCATCCCAACATTTTGCGTGAGGCCAAACAGGTCACCGCTCGGCCTGTGTAAAAGCATGTCCTCGGTGAGAGGGAGGGCGCCCGCGGGGCCATCGGCGGTGGTCGCGACATCGAAGAGAGGGTTGTGCTCAGGCATGTCATCAGTGTAACAAATCCAAAGATGCAAAACGTTTGTAACGATGATTTCGATGATGGTTCAGGTCAAACCGTAACCATGCCTCGAGCAGACATCCTCAGAAAACTGCCTCAATACGTGCGCGTTTTCTGTTATGTTGACATTGGTAGATGGTGATTCTCCGAATCGTGTCGGAGCAAAAGAGGAGGCAATATGTCGAAGCGCCTAGATGACTATCCACATTTGAAGGCTTACATTGACACTCTTTGCACGCTTCCGGGCGGCACGTTTCAAATGGGGAGCTTGACTGGAAAGGCTACTGAGCAGCCTGTGCATTCCGTGACTTTGTCACCGTTTCAGATGGGGGCAACTCCAGTAACGGTTGGCATCTGGAGAGAATTTGCCCTTGAGCTTGGCCCCGTGATTCCGAGTCTGTCACCTCCGGGTCCGATGGAGCTACGTAATCCATGGGAATCAGCTGCTGGCGAATCCCATAACCTGATTTATCCACCTGGGGCCAATGATCCTGAAGTTGTGAAAATGTGGAATGACTACGCATCGATGTTCATCACGGGGATGCCTGATGAACCGCAATGGGGCTGGTTCGATAATCATCCAATCGTGGGCATTTCCTGGAATCGCATCATGGGGATGGATTGTAAGTTTAGATTCTGCGAGTGGGCGAGCGAGATCGCCGGCTTTACGGTGACCATCCCGACGGATGCGCAGTGGGAGTACGCAGCCCGCGCAGGAACGGAAACTATGTATCCATGGGGGGATGAATACGATTCATCACTGACATGGACATCTGGGAAGCGCTTCGCCGATGCCCGTCAAACACAAGCCGTTGACCGCACATCGAACATCTATAAAAATGCCTTTGGATTGACCGATATGGGTGGCAATGTCTGGCAGTGGTGCCTGGATTGGTACGGACCGTATACCGATGAGGATCAAAATGACCCTGCCGGGCCAGCCGTATCTCGGAATGGCAGCAAGGTTATGCGCGGTGCATCATGGGTTACCAATAACTCGGATTATGTACGATGTAACTACCGTGCCAGTTACCTGCCGACATCCAATGATGATGGCATCGGCTTCCGGCTGGTGGCAGGCGTAAGACAAATGACCAGGCATTGACAGCAAACCGAACTAAATGTCTACATAGCAATCATGAACTCGAGCTCCCCGTAGAGCTCAAGCCGCTCCGGCAACCCCGTGCCCTGTTTGACAAATCGCGCTTTACGACGGGCTGTTCGTCTGGGAAATACACCCGCTTCCGCATGCGCATGAAACACCATGTACAGCTGGCGCCCAGCCTTGATCAGCTGGCCACACCCGGTTCCGTGCACATCCCCTGACTCGATCTGAATCGGATTCCCGCTAAACCGTGTCCACGAACCAAAGGGCGTCGGCCCAGATGCATACCCAATCGCATACTTCGGATTCCGGAAGTCGTTGGCGGTGTAAATCAGATAGTAGACATCCCCACGACGGTGCAAAGACCCAGCCTCGACCACTGGCCAGTTCGCATCCGATGCGTTTTCCCAAGGCAATTCCGCCTTCACACACTCGCGCGCCGTGGAGAGCTCGTAGCCTGAAAGATCATCCTTCATCCGGGCAATAAAGATACGATTTCCGCCTCCGAGCCGGACAAACACAATATAAACCGCGCCATCTGTGTCTACAAACCAGTCGGCATCGATTTCTTTACCGCCACCACTTGGCATCGGATCCCGGCCCCCGTTCAGACCGCGAAATGGTCCCGCCGGCGAATCAGCAACCGCAACCGCGAGCTGCTCATTCGCCGTGTACAAAATGTAGAACTTCCCACCGCGCTCAAGTACACAGCCCGCCCAAAATCCCTGGCGGCCATACGCATCCCCGCGGCGTAGCGCCATCCCGAGCCTTTCCCAGCGCAACATGTCCCGTGAACGCCACACCGGCAAACCTTCATCCGGCGCCGCATCGTTCGTCCCGTACAAGTAAAACCAACCTTTGTGCGCAAACACAAATGGGTCAGCAAGCGGTACGTGGCGGGGGACATCCATGTCGCTTAGCTCCCGGAAAGCATCCCGCGGACATTCTCGATTGTCGCTGCCAGCAATCGCTCACGGCTCGCATCCGTGCTCCACGCAACATGCGGCGTCACAATCGCTTTCGGATGGCTGGTCAACACATGCCCATCCCGCGGAGGCTCAGTTTCCATCACATCCGCTGCGTAACACGACAGCAGACCATGGTCCAGCGCACGACAAACCGCATCCGGGTCGACCACCGGTCCACGTGCCGTGTTCACCAAAATCGCGCCCGGCTTTAGCTGCGCGAGAAATGCATCATCCACCAAGCCGCGTGTCTCAGGGGTGAGTGGACATTGCAAAATAATGGCATCCAAGGTTGGAAGGGCATTCGCAATTGGAACATGACCCGTCTTTTCGCGACCGGGGATCGCGAGCGGAAGCACCGTCGCACCGAGGGCGACCAGCGGCGCCGCGATGGCCTTGCCGATATTGCCATACCCAATCATGCCAATCGTCGAGCCGGAAATCTCCAGCATCGGGCGCAGCGTATAACTCCATACCCCGCGCGCCTGCCAGCCGCCGTGCGCGACATGGACCGCATTGCCAACGATGTTATGTGCTGCAGCAAGGAGCAGGCCTACCGCGAGCTGGGCCGTGCTCGGCGTCGAATAGCCCGCCACATTCCGCACCGCAACACCGCGCGCAGAAGCGGCATCCAGCGCAATATTGTCGAGACCGGTCGCGAGAACACTGATTCCCCGAAGCTTTGGACACGCTGCGAAAATTGCATCATCGAGGCGGCACTTGTTCGTAATTACTATGTCGGCATTAAGCATCCGCTCTGCCAGCTGCTCGGGCTGCGTGCTCTCGTAAGCCGTCACCACACCAAGTGCCGAGAGGCCGCTGATGTCGAGGCCGGTCAGCGCTGGGGCGGCATCGAGGATGACAATATTCGGTGTACGCACTTACAGACCCGCTCCGCGCGCGACCTGTGTGGCACTCGCCTGCGCGAGAGGCTTGACCACTATTTCATCGATATTGACGTGCGCTGGCAGCATCACCGCCCAGCGGATTGTCTCCGCGATGTCATCCGCGGTCAGAGGGGTATAGCCATCGTAGACCTTGGATGCCCGCTCGGTGTCGCCGGCAAACCGCACAATACTGAACTCTGTCTCGACCAGCCCTGGGGAGATATCTGTGACTCTGATAGGGAGGCCGTTCAGCTCAGCGCGCAGCGTCTGGGTGATGACCCTTGCGCCGTGTTTTGCGCTAGTGTAGCCAGCGCCTTTTGGGTAGGCTTCGCGGCCGGCGATAGATGTCACATTTACAATATGGCTTGCATGCGCAGCCTTCATTTTTGGAAGAAGGGCGCGGGTGACACGCATTAGACCGAGGACGTTTGTCTCAAACATCGTGATCCAGTCGCTGTCTTTGGCATCCTCGATGGTGTCGAGGCCCTGCGCGCCGCCCGCATTGTTTACGAGCAGGTGAACTTCGGCAGGAAGCGCGGCTGCGAGCGCATCAATGGATGCAACATCGGCGACATCACAGACAAACGCCGTCCCGTCGATTTTCTGTGCAAGGGCATCGATGCGGTCTTTTCGGCGTGCAGTGCACCAGACGTGGTAACCGGCGGATGCGAGGGATTCGGCGGTGGCGGCTCCGATACCGCTGGATGCGCCAGTAACAACAGCAATTGGGCGTGTAGACATGGCTCCATATTACCTGAGGTGGGTGTTTTGCCTCCGCCGCACAAGGATCAGATTGCCCTCCTGATTGGCACTCCAAATGTCGGCCCATAGCTCCATCGGGCTTGCATCGTGCGCTCTGTGGATGTCCATCGGGTAGCGGAGAAAGCCATAAAGATAGCAAACCAATGTGAGCGGAAGGTAGAAAATGCCTGTCAGCCGTCCCTGCCGGGCGTGCGCAACTTCATGGCGATATGTCGAAGGGGAGAGTTCTTGGCTGATAAAAATGATGTCACCAATACACATCCCAGCATAGCCACAACGCCCCAGCACCCTTCCTGTGAGCGAGCCACGCACAACGATAACCCGGTTGTCACGATCTAGAACGAACTTCCCACCGATGGTAAGCAACAGCGCGATGGCAGTATTGGGGATGTTCCAGAGGTGTCCAAGGATTATCCAGAAAGTCATTGTAAATCTCGCCACACCCTGCATCATACCTATAGGTATAATTTGCCACATGACCCGGGATCTTGCAGAGCGCGCTGCGCGTAATATGGCCACATTTGAAGCTGCACGTGCACAGGCGCATGGCGACTTGAACCATCAGTGCTTCCTCCCGGGTGACAGCTTTCCAGAAGGCGAAACTCTTCTAAAACACCCAGTTGGTACATACTTTTGGCTGCGTGCAGAACAGCCACCTGCGCGGGAGCGCCTGGCCGCTGGTGGGTTTTCGTATGCCTTTCCGGGCATCCTGATGGCCCTATCCACCAAAGATATAGACATCACAAATGTAATCAATACAGACGATGACCGCCTCGTGGATGCCTGGCGTCTTGCGGATTTGGAAGTGCATCCGTGGCACGATGCTTCCCTGAATGCCGTCCTCGGCGACATCCGTATCGCAAAGGAAAATCCAGGCACAACATTGTGGGCGCTTCGTGGACAAACTGGTTCCAAAATGGTGGCATCCTGTATGTCTCTCATCGATACCGACCGTACGGCAGGTCTGTATGCGGTAGGCGTCCGTGGGGATATTCAACGCCATGGCTATGGAGTGGAGCTTGTCCGCCGCGTTACGGCAAGCCTTCGCGGGCACGCGGATGTCATCACACTGCAATGTCACCCGATGCTCGCCACGTTTTATTCCAAAGTCGGATTTGTGCGTGTTGGCGCGGTTGAGGCATGGAGCCGTGCGCAGGGGAGAATCCCGGTGGATGCCACTGAAGCCGCATTGATCACAGCTGTTTGTGGCGCGGATGTTTCACTTGTCCAGCAGCTGCTTTCCGAAAGGCGAGAACGTATCCGTCAGCCTGTTACGCTCTGGAACCGCGGAGCGACACTGCTTCACCTCGCATCTTGGATGGCGGATATTCAGACCGTGGAACTCCTCCTTGAGCTGGGTGCGGACCGGGAGCAGACAGACCTCATGCATGGCATCAAGGCTGCAGGGTGGGCACGCCATTTTGGCCGTACAGATCTGCTTCCATATCTCTAGAAGCACCATTTGTGGCAAATGCCCAGCGGTATACTAATGGATATGGCTATTCCTCAGGACCGCATTCGCAACTTCTGCATCATCGCGCATGTGGACCACGGTAAATCAACCCTTGCAGACCGTCTCCTTGAAGTCACCAAGACCATCGATAAACGTAACATGCAGGCTCAGCTCCTTGACAAAATGGACATTGAGCGCGAGCGTGGAATTACGATCAAAATGGCAGCGGTGCGGATGCACTACACCGCTCTCGATGGCCTTGAGTACGAGATGAACCTTATTGATACGCCTGGCCACGTCGACTTTACGTATGAAGTTTCGCGTTCGCTTAATGCGTGCGAAGGTGCTCTCCTTGTCGTCGATGCCGCACAGGGTGTGGAAGCACAGACGCTTGCAAATGCGAATCTTGCGATGAATGCGAATCTCGCGATCATCCCGGTCATCAACAAAATCGACCTCCCGGCCGCAGACCCTGAGCGCGTGGCAGAAGAAATTGAGTCGCTGCTTGCGATTGATGCCACTGAGGCAATCCCGGCAAGCGCCAAAGCCGGTATCGGCGTACCAGAAATCCTAGAAGCCATTGTCAAACGCATTCCACCTCCAATCGGTGATCAGAAAAAGCCGTTCCGCGCATTGGTATTTGATAGCCACTACGATGGCTACCTTGGAGTAGTCGCCTACGTCCGTGTCGTGGATGGTCAGCTGAGAGCTGGCGACAAAATCCGCTTTTTGGCAACGGATAAGGAAGTCACGGTCAGTGAGGTCGGGATTTTCAATCCGTGGATGAAGCCGGTGGATCAAATTGGTACCGGGTCAACGGGTTATTTGCATGCTGCCATCAAGAGCGTGACCGATTGCCGTGTTGGCGATACGTGTACGGCCGCTGGCAAGGCTGGAGCTGGAATCGAGGCGCTGCCAGGGTATCGCCCAGCAAAGCCGATGGTTTATTGTGGTCTCTATCCGATTGAATCTGTGCAATTTCAGGAACTTAAGGAAGCGCTTGCGAAAATGCAGATGAACGATGCTGCGCTTTCTTTCGAGCCAGAATCTTCGGCGGCGCTTGGCTTTGGATTCCGCTGTGGCTTCCTTGGATTGCTGCACATGGAGATTGTTCAGGAACGGCTTGAGCGCGAGTTCAACCTCAGCCTGCTCGCCACGGCCCCCAGTGTGGTTTACAAAGTCTACAAAACGGATGAAACGATGGAGATGGTCGACAACCCAGCGAACTGGCCGGAAACGACGACGATTGATCATGTGGATGAGCCATACGTAGATGCGATGGTCATCGTCCCGGATGGCTATGTTGGCGCCGTGATGGACATGGGGCGTGATCGCCGCGGCATTTTGGGGCGGATGGAGTATCCGGCACCCGGCCGTGTGATGTTGCATTACCAGCTCCCGCTTGCGGAGATTATCATGGACTTCTTCGACCAGCTGAAGTCGCGTACAAAGGGTTATGCAAGCTTTGACTATGAGCTGTCAGATTACAAGCCGAGCTCCCTCGTAAAGCTGGACATCCTTGTAAACAACGAACCCGTCGATTCACTGTCGTTCGTCACGCACCGTGACAAGGCATTTTCCCGTGGCAAGCTGCTGGTAGAAAAGCTGAAGGAAATCCTCCCTCGACAGCAGTTTGAAATTAAGCTGCAAGCGGCCATCGGTGGTAAGGTCGTCGCTGCAGAGCGCGTGTCTGCGCTCCGGAAGAACGTTATTGCCAAGTGTTACGGAGGAGACATCTCGCGAAAGCGCAAGCTCCTCGAGAAGCAAAAGGAAGGCAAGAAGCGCATGAAGTCTGTGGGCAATGTCGAGATCCCGCAGGAAGCGTTTATGTCTGTCCTGAAGCTCGGTGACTAGGCTGCTATGAAGCCCAACGAAAATCAGCGGTTCCCGGTAACGGGGACTGCTTTTTGTTGACAGCGATGGTTTTGGTGATGCTGATGCTTAGTGGGGGACTCATGTTCTGTCGAGGCTCTCAGTAACCCCCTTGACGTGAGCACGCACGCATTGTCATTAATCCAGTATAGGTTTGCCATCTACCCGTAAAATTGCGGTGGTAACTTCTCGCGTTATTGATAGTTATTGGCGTATCAAGTGTGAATAATTGTTAATTTCGTTTGACAACGTGTGTAGATTCTTCGTATACTTTCGCGGAAGTACCATCACACATGCGTTTGGCTAACACCCGCATGCGGCGCTTCATTTTGAAAGCATATGGAATCTGAAGGACGAGAACTTTTGACGGTGGAGCAGGCTGCCAACTATTTACAGATGTCGCAGTCGAGCATCCGCTCGTATATCCGCCAAGGTAAGCTTCTGGCGTACCGCATCGCGGGAAAGCGCAAGGTTCTCATTAAACGTGAAGAGCTCCTCAAACTCCTCGAGCCTGCCCGGCTGGACGCCTAGGCTCCGGCTGTGGCACAGCCATCCAGTTCCTTCTCCGCTGAAATCCGGGAAGCATGGCGCTACCGTGAGCTGCTCCGAACCTTGGTCCGGCGCGAGCTGGATGTCCGTTACAAAAACTCCATCTTCGGAGTAGCATGGTCGCTCGCAAACCCGATCATGCGGGCCATCATCCTGTTGCTCGTCTTCCAATACGTCATCCCGATTAAAGTCCCGAACTACGGCGTCCACGTGCTCGCCACGTTCTTCCCGTGGACATACTTCCTTACGGGTGTCTTGGATGCGGCGGATAGCGTCTCGAAACAAATGCCGCTTGTCCGCAAGGTCTACTTCCCCCGCGAGCTCTTGCCCATCGCAACGACGCTCGCAAACATGCGCCATTTTTTGCTGACCCTCGGCGTCGTGACCATCCCGCTGCTCCTCGTTCTCTACACACGCGACTCGTTCATCCACCACCGGCTCAGCCTGCCGCCAGCCGAAATCCTCTTGCTGCCTGTGCTGATTATCATGCAAACGCTGCTGATCGCCGGTCTTGCACTCTTCCTCTCGGCCCTAAATGTCTTCTTTGAGGATACTAAGTTCCTCGCAGCCGTCATCGCCGATCTGCTTTTCTACGCCGTCCCCATCATCTACTTCATTGAGCAGGTTGAACACGCAACGCTGCTTCCAGAGAGCATCCGAGGAGTTGTGCACACACTGTTCCTCCTGAACCCGATGGTGGTAATCCTCGCATCCTACCGGCGCTTCCTAATCGCGTGGCCGGATGGCACCCCGCCGCGAATCCCGCTCACACCCGGACAGCCCGAAACAATCGCCGTCAACCTCGGTGTTTCATGGCCATGGTTTTGCCTGAGCTTTGCGATGTGCACTGCTATCTTCATCTTTGGCTACCGCTTCTTCAATGCGCGGAAGTGGCGCTTTGTTGAGGCTGCATAGGTGAGCCGCCCGCCTGCCGTCTCGGTCATCAATGTCTGCAAGCAGTTCACGGTCGCCGGAACGGGCTACGCCGGTATCAAAGGCGCGCTTGGGGCTTTACTCGCCGGTAAGCGCCGCGAACGCAAAGTCGTTCATGCGCTGAATGATGTCACTCTAGATATCCATGCAGGAGAAACCGTCGCACTCATCGGCCGTAACGGCTCCGGCAAGTCGACACTGCTCTCGATGCTTGCAAATGTCATCCGGCCAGATATCGGTTTGGTGACATTCCCAGCATCCGTGGATCCAACGCACCCTCGGATCGCGCCACTGCTCGAAGTCGGAGCCGGCTTTCACCCTGACCTTACAGGGACACAAAACGTCTATTTCAACGGAGCTATCCTTGGCCTCTCTCGCGCCACGATGGAATCCCGTTACCCGGAAATTGTCGCGTTCGCTGATTTCGAGAATCCGGAATACTTGGATGCACCCGTGCGGACATATTCCAGTGGGATGTTTGTCCGCCTCGGCTTTGCCGTTGCCGTGCATACCGATCCGGAAATCATCCTCATTGATGAAACCCTAGCCGTCGGCGATAGTGTCTTTCAAGAGAAGTGCTACGCCCGTATCCGGCAGTTTCAAGAAGAGGGGAGGACGATTATCTTTGTCTCTCATGACGACGATGCTGTCCGCCGCGTCGCTACCCGCGCCATCTGGCTGTCACACGGCAAGGTCGCCGCAGATGGTGCTGTCGAGGAAACACTCGCCGCGTACCATTCAAACCACCACGCATAGGCATTTCGGAGTTCCCGCCGACATCCTCAACGATACACTGATGCCATGTCTGGACGTATCCCATCCCGGAGCGAAATACCGCTCAGTGCCACTTGGAACTTGGCATCCATTTTCCCAACCGATGACGCATTTGAACAAGCCTTGGCCGCTGCAGATCAGAACATCGCACAAATCTCTGCCTTGCGAAGTGACTGGACAGCATCCCCAGCTTCTATCGCCGCTACATGGACAAACGTCGAAGCGCTGCGTATCCGGGTAGGCCACGTCGCAGTCTATGGCCGGCTTGGTTACACCACGGACACAACAGATGCATCCGCAGCGATCTGCTCCGAGCGCGCCAGCGGTGTCTATAACCGCTTTGCGAGTGCAGTAGCCTGGTTTGAGCCAGACCTTTTGGCGCTTGGAACATCCACACTAAGCGCTTATGCCGAATCCGCAGAGCTCACCGCCTATGCACAAAACCTGCGAGAGCTCGCCCGCCGCGCACCGTATGTAAAAGATGCCGCCGTCGAAGCCGTTATCGCCGAAGCCGGAACGCTTTTCGGCGCATCCAAGATCCATGCCGCCCTCGCTGACTCCGACATCAATTTTGGAGCGGCCGAAGCAACAGATGGCTCCCTCCACGAAATCGGCCAGGGGACCATCAACCGCCTCCTCACTGATGATGACCGCTCCCTCCGCCAGAGCGCATGGGAAAAGTACGCGGATGCGCACAGCACCATCGCAAATGGCCTGTCGCAGACCCTGCTCGCCGGCATCAAGCAAAACTGCTTCACCACCCGCGTCCGCGGCTACGATGACCCACTGCACGCATCTCTGGAACGCGGCTTCATACCAACAACCGTTTTCCACAACCTCATCGATGTCTACAAACAAAACCTCCCAACCTGGCACCGCTACTGGAACCTTCGCAAAAATGTGCTAGGTCTCGATACCTTCCAGCCCTGGGATGCCCGTGCGCCGCTCTCCAAGGCAATGCCGGAAATTCCTTACAAGCAGGCGGTTGAGTGGATTGCCGATGGCATGGCGCCGATGGGGCAAGCCTACGTGGATGCGATGGTCAAAGGCAGCTTTGATGACCGCTGGGTTGACATTTACCCAAACAAGGGCAAGCGCATGGGAGCCTTTTCTAGCGGTACCCACGGTACCAACCCGTTCATCATGATGTCTTACAACGATGACATCTTCAGTCTTTCAACTCTGGCCCACGAGCTCGGGCACTCGATGCACTCTTACCTCAGCCGCCAAAATCAGCCAAGCCACCGCTCTGGGTACGGCCTGTTTGTCGCTGAAGTCGCATCGAATCTGAATCAAGCACTTGTCCGCGCCCACTTGTTGGAGCGCTTCGCGGATGACCGTGACATGCAGATTGCCATTTTGGAAGAGGCGATGGCAAACTACCACCGCTACTTCTTCATTATGCCGACGCTCGCCCGCTTTGAGCTCCAAGTGCACAACACCGTGTATGGGGGCGGTGGCATCTCGGCAGAAGCACTGGATAACCTGCTCGCTGGCTACTTCGAAGAGGGCTTTGGCCCCGATGTCCCAATGAGCCCGGAAACAAGACGGCGACTTGGCGGTACATGGATGCAGTTCTCAACCCACATGTATTCCAACTTCTATGTTTACCAGTACGCGACCGGTATCTCGGGGGCGAATGCGCTCGCGGATGCCATTTTGACAGAAGGTCAACCCGCTGTTGACCGCGTCCTTCAGTTTCTCTCAACAGGCGGTAATGGCTATCCCCTCGATGTCCTTGCCGCGGCGGGAGCCGACCTCACCACAACGAAACCGATTGAGACGGCGTTTGGTGTGTTTGCAAGCTATGTGGATCGTTTGGAGAATTTACTAATCAATGCCTAAGCCAAAAGGGTGGCGCCGCTCCGCCTATCAAATGCAGCAGCGCCGCCAAGATGCACCTGCTCCGCCAACGCCTCCGCACGTGGAGCAGGCATCCGAGCTGGATAACGACCTCCAAAACCCGCCACTGCTCTGGTCACCTGAGCCTGCGCTGGACTTTACCGAAGCCTACCCACTCGGAAATGGACGACTTGGCGCGATGGTCTACGGGGACCCGGGCATCGAGCGAATCCTCCTCAATGAGGAAACCCTGTGGACCGGCCGGGAACACACGGGCGCACAATCATCCGCGCAAGCAGCCCTTGCCCGTGTCCGTGAGCTCATCACAGCCGGCGAGCATGTCGCGGCAGATACCCTGGCAGCAGAAGCCCTTACCGGAAGCCCACAGTCCGTCGGGTCCTATCAGGCATTCTGTGACCTTTACATCGAACATATTGGTGATGATGCAGAAGACGATGTCACCGGCTATCGGCGTGAGCTAAACCTCGACGATGCAGAGGTCGTTACAACCTTTACACGCGGGGAGTTTTCCTACGAGCAACGCGCTTGGGTAAGTGCGGTGGATCAAGTCGTGATTGTACGCCTCGCTGCGTCGACGGAGAAGGGGATTAATGTACGGCTTCACCTTCGACGCGAGCCTCGTGAAGATGCGCCAGCACTGGCACATAACACCACACATCATGCCAAGGGAGACACCCTACAGCCGGAAGGCTCACTACTTGATGATAGTGGTAAGGCCATGGATTTCATGGCAAGCCTTCGCGTGCAGCACTTTGGTGGAACCGTAGTCGCCGATGGTGACACATTGGTCATTGATAGTGGAGATTCCATTGTCCTCCGTGTTGCCCTTGCGACAAGCTGGAACGATAAAAGCCACCGGCGGGCGATCACACAAGTAGACACTGCATTTGGGACACCGTGGCAAACACAGCGACATCGACATTGCCGCGAACACCGTCGCTTGTTCCGGGCATTTACAATCGACCTGGATGACCGCCGGCCAACCAAAAAGCCGCTTGCCGACCGTATCAAGGATGCAACAATTGAGCGAACCGACCCAGCGCTAGTTGCTCTGTTAACGCAATATGCACGCTACTTGTTGCTGGCATCGAGTCGTCCCGGCTGTCTCCCCGCAAACCTTCAGGGCATTTGGAATGAGCACTACACTGCGCCTTGGGGGAGCGATTATCACACGAATATCAACCTCCAGATGAACTACTGGGCGGCAGAGCCCCTCGGGCTTGCCCCGTGCCATACGGCGCTTATCGACTTTGTCGAAGGGCTTGTGCCTGCCGGTGAAGAGGTTGCCTGCGAGCACTACGGGATGCGCGGCTGGGTTCTCCACCACAACACCGACATCTTTGGCCACGCAACGCCATCCGATGGAATCTGGGGAATATGGCCGATGGGAGCCGCGTGGCTCTGCGATCACTTAATGGACCATTGGCGCTTTTCGCCCGACCGTCGCTACCTCGAGCGCATTTATCCCATCCTCAAAGGTGCAAGCGATTTTCTGCAGGACTGGGTCATCAAGGGCCCGGATGGCTATTACACAACATCGCCGAGCTACAGCCCTGAGAACACATTCGAGACGGCTGCCGGCGCAGCGGCGCTGTCGCAAGGCTGCACGATGGACATCCAGCTGATTCGTAGCTGCTGGGAGAACACCCTCGCCGCCGCGGTTGCTCTCGGGATGGATGATGACTACCAGCGCGTGCTCGACCGGGAACTAACAGCGCTACCACCGCACAGGATCTCGCCACGGGATGGCCGCTTAATGGAATGGTCGGAAGACTACACAGATGCCGAGCCTGGACACAGACATTTCTCGCATGCCTTCGGTGCCTATCCCGGGAATCAATTGACATTTGGTGAGACGCCTGACCTCATGGCCGCGCTCCGGAAAACACTGGATGCCCGCCTCGTAGCGGGAAGTGCACACACCGGTTGGAGCCGGGCATGGCTGGCGTGTCTCGAAGCACGCTTTGGCAATGGCAATACTGTCGCGGGACACATCGGAGCGCTTGTTTCGAGCGCGATATATCCAAATGGCTTTGCAGATCATCCACCATTTCAAATCGATGGCAACTTTGGCCTTGCTGCGGCGGTTGCTGAGTGTCTAATACAGAGCCATGCGGGTGAGATTCATGTGCTGCCTGCGCTACCGGATGCCTGGAGTCGTGGGAGCGTCACGGGTCTCCGTGCCCGTGGCGGCGTGACCATTGATGTTGTTTGGGACCGGCATACGGTTACATCAGTGCGCGTTGTCGCCGAGCGTGGTGGCGTGTTCCCGCTGCGCTTACTCGCAAGCCCGGATGTCATCAAGTTAAAGCTGAAGCCACGTGTGCCATTTGAGTGGAGTGCGTAGAATATTCCGCTGGAACCGATAAAAGGTACGTGAGGTTGTTTCATATATGAAGCGTGTTGCTGTTATTGGAAGTGGATTTGCTGGTATCGCTGCCGCATCCTGCCTTGCGAGGCGTGGCTACGATGTCACAGTCTACGAAAAGAACGCCACGCTTGGCGGCCGCGCGCAGCTGTGGGAAAAGGATGGCTTTCGCTTCGACCTTGGGCCAAGCTGGTACTGGATGCCCGATGTGTTCGAAGAGTACTTCGCGCGCTTTGGGACAACGCCTGGGCATCAGTACACGCTGAAGCGCCTCGACCCGTCGTACCGCGTTTTTCTGCCTGGGACAGATTCCATCGATGTACCCGCACGCCTCTCGGATCTTGTGAAAATCTTCGAAGCACGTGAACCAGGCAGTGGCAAACGACTACAAGCGTTTCTGAAGGAAGCCGCCTATACCTACAAAGTCGGGATGGGCGAATACGTCCGCAAACCAAGCGTCTCGCTTGCTGAGTACGCAGATCCAAAGCTAGCCATCGATGGCCTTCGACTTCGGATGTTCTCCTCCATGCGCAGCCGTGTCGCAAAAGTGGTCAAGGATGATGCCCTTCGCCAAATCCTCGAGTTTCCTGTGCTGTTTCTTGGCGGGACTGCGCGTGAAATTCCGGCGATGTATTCGCTCATGAATCATGCCGACCTCGTGCTTGGGACTTGGTATCCGCAGGGCGGAATGCGCACCGTTGTGGATGGAATGCTGCGTGTCGCCGAGACCCAAGGCGTGACGTTCAAGACGAAAGCCGCCATCCATGAAATCCGCATTGATAAGGCACGCGCCAACGGTGTCCTCACAGCATCCGGATTTGAAGCGGCGGATGCCGTCGTTGCCGCAGCAGACTATCGCCACGTTGAGCAGTACCTCGTGGATGCAAAATGGCGCACTTACCACCGCGACTGGTGGGATAAGCAGGTTCTCAGCCCATCCAGTCTTTTGGTTTTTCTAGGGGTTCGTGGCCGCGTGGGTGGCCTTGAGCACCATAACCTCTTCTTTGATGAAGGCCTAGACCAGCACGCCGACCAGATTTATGTCACGCCGCAGTGGCCAGATAAGCCACTCTTCTATGCGTGTGTTCCAAGCAAGTCCGATGACAGTGTGGCTCCGGAAGGGGATGAAAATGTCTTCCTCCTGGTTCCACTAGCCCCTGGTATGGAAGACACGGATGAGCAACGTGAGCGAATCTTTGACATCATCATGGACCGCCTTGAGCAGCGTACCGGTGAGAATATCCGCGATCGTATTGTCGTCAAGCGAACCTACGCGCACAAAGACTTCATCAACGACTACAATTCGTTCAAGGGTAATGCCTACGGTCTTGCGAATGTGCTAAAGCAAACAGCCATTTTCAAACCTCGGATGGTGGCGAAGAAAGTTCCGAATCTGTTCTTTGCTGGTCAGATGACGGTGCCGGGTCCCGGTGTTCCGCCGAGCCTGCTCTCGGGCCAAATGGCCGCTGATCTTGTTGAGCAGTACTTCGCCAAGCGCTGATGCCGGCTATTCGCGGAAGTGGCATCCCACAGATGTCCGATTGGTCCAAGCCGCCTGTGCGACCAGTGTCGCGGTGCGCGCAGCATTTCGGAGGCCAATAAGGCCATCGGTGAGCTGCGTTGTACGGTAGAAGAACTCGATTTCCTGTTCAAAGCGTCGTAGCTCGCGCAGTGCCCGCTCCAGGCGTTGCGTTGTACGCACTAGGCCAACGTAGTTCCACATCAGGGCCTTAATCTGCCCGTAGTCCTGCCCAATCAAAGCAGGGTCGGGAGCACCGCCATCTGCGTATTCCCAATCCGGGTAGTTATTTGCATCCGGTTGATGGAGCAGGTGGAGATTTGCCTTCAAGTGCTGCGCAGCACGGTCGCCCCACACAAGGCCCTCGAGCAGGCTTGTGGATGCGAGCCGGTTAGCGCCATGCAATCCGGTACACGCAACCTCACCGACGGCATAGAGGCCGGCAAGCGTCGACTGACCCCACTGATCCACCCAGACGCCACCGCACGCGTAGTGAGCACCAGGTACGACAGGAACAAGCTCACTTGTAATATCAACGCCGGCATCCGCGCAGCGTTGCAGAATGGTGGGGAAGTGGTGGCGAATGCGATCTTCCGCAATGTAATCCCTGAGGTTTAGATAGACGTATGGGACATCATGCTCAAGCATCTCCTGATATATCGCTCGGGCTACGACATCACGGGGGGCAAGGTCCTTCCAAACCGCATCGTATTTGTCCATAAACGGCGTGTTGTCGGCATGTACGAGGCGACCGCCATCCCCTCGAACTGCTTCGGTGATCAGGAAACGTGCGCCATTTGCACCGACAAAGGTTGTCGGGTGGAACTGTACGAACTCCATGTTGATGACGCGGGCTCCCGCCCGGTATGCCATCGCTTGGCCATCCCCGCGTGCGCCCAGAGGATTCGTGTTATGGGCATAAATCTGCCCAAGACCACCGGTTGCCAGCACGGTCGCCCGCGCCATCACCTTCGTCACCTCACGCGTCCGCCGGTCGTGGAAATACGCTCCGACACACGTCAATGGTGCATAAACCTGAAGGCGGTCGACTGAGTGGTGGCTGCTGGTGATGAGGTCGATGCCTGTTTGTTGGGTGAGCAGCGTGACGTTTGGATGTTCCTTTAACGCCTGAATCAGCTTGACTTCGATAGCCTTGCCTGTTGCATCGGCGACGTGGACGATTCGCGCAAGCGAGTGGCCACCTTCGCGGGCGAGGGAAAGCGTGCGGCCTTCGACATCAAATTCGATACCGAGACGGTTGATCAGAACATCTTCGAGGAGGTGCGGGCCATTCTCAGCG
>Ga0114980_10000671_pt1 | contig 24518 bp, 26 predicted proteins | sample S_140806_EF_Meta_FD_87018 | JGI IMG/M metagenome (GOLD analysis project Ga0114980, IMG submission 87018) | Freshwater microbial communities from Lake Simoncouche, Canada to study carbon cycling - S_140806_EF_MetaG | ecosystem: Environmental > Aquatic > Freshwater > Lake | place: Lake...
AAAGAGAGCAGGCAATAAAAATTTTAACACTTTGGGCATCCGTATATGTTTTGTTATGTACCCGAAAGCTTCATCGGTGCACATAGCTTCAGTTAGTTAAGATTATAAGGCGGGGCAAATTAACGGGAATAATGAAAAGTGTTTGTTAAAACCCCCTCTATTCGTGTGATTATGCTGATAAATATTATACAATGGGGGCATCCTGCTGAATTTGTTGTCCGGTTTTGCCAAAACGGCGCTCTCTTTGTTGAAAATCTATGATTGCCTCATATAAATTGTTTTTTCTAAAATCCGGCCATCGGGTGGGGGTAAAATAGAGTTCAGCGTAGGCAAGCTGGTACAACAAAAAATTACTGATTCGGTATTCCCCACTGGTTCTGATCATCAATTCTGGGTCGGGAAATACGCGGGTAGCCAGGTGTTCACGGAAGGTTTCTTGAGTTATTTGTGAAGTGCTTAGTTTCCCTTCCTGAACTGCTGCGGCTATGGATTTGGCAGCTTGTACCAGTTCCCACCTACTACTATAGCTTAGGGCCATAATCAATTGCAGTCCATTATTGGCTGCTGTAAGATCCAGCGCTTCCTGCATTTCCTGCCGTGCTTGAGCAGGCAGTAGCTCGAGGTCGCCAATTACGTGTAACCGGATATTATTTTTATTTAGGGTAGGCACTTCTTTTCGGATGGTTTCTACCAAAAGATGCATTAAACCCTCTACTTCCAGCGGGGGTCTGTCCCAGTTCTCTGTACTAAATGCATACAAAGTAAGAAATTGAATGCCCAGTTCTGCAGCTCCTTCCACTATGTTTCGCACGCTTTCAACGCCATGGTAATGCCCATACAGCCGATCCTTTCCCTTCTCTTCTGCCCATCGTCCATTCCCATCCATTATGATAGCAATATGCCTAGGCAGGCGTTGCAGGTTAATTTGGCTGATAAGCCCCTGATCCATACTCTCGAAAGTTTAAGGGGGCAAAGTTAACAAAATCAAGTGGTTGAAGGGATATTATTACTGAAAAATGCTATCCCCCTGCTTTTTAGTCTGGTTTAGCGACCACGGGGAGGTGGGGGGCAGCGATAGGTTTCGAGGTTAAATGCTACCCCTACTTTCAAGCTGGCATAAGAATCCGGCTGTACGCTATTGCCTCTTTGTCGACCTTTTGTTCCAATGGAAAAACCGGTTTCGTAGCTTCTATCCTGTAATAAAAAGCCCGGTGATGGGGATCCGTCGGGTAAGGGAGGAAAGGCATCGGGCGCAAATACCCCGCTTACATCGTCTAGATAATCTGTATTGGTAAAGCGGTAGGTGAATTCGGCAAATACATTCACTCGAGCATCCAGGGCATATTTAACGCCTACGGTAAATGGAACACAAATGGCAATGGGGTTATAAATCTGTAAATCTGGGTAAAGGCTGCTGCCCTGCCCCTCTGTACCTAATGGTCGGAGATAATATTTCTCACTGGCCATATAAGCATAGGGATCGTAAGAAAAAGCACCAATTCCCAAACCCAAATAGGGGGTAAAGGAATAGCCTTCTATGCCGGGCCGGAAATTAAAGAAGTTGAATTCGCCAGAAATGGAGGCCTCCCAAACATCTGAATTAAAGCTGAGATTACGAATTTGCTGCACCTGATTTTTGCTGTAGATATCCGAGTAACCAAGTTGCAGGTATTCTCCCGAAAGTCGCAAAGAAATATAGCCTCCCAATTGTTTACGAAAGAAAAAACCAGCTGCCAGCTTGGGTCGGTTGATGTTGGCATTGGAGTTTAGGTCACCAAAATAATGCCCTACCCCGGTATATATTCCAATTTCACCCTGGTGCACAAAACTATTCGTTACCTGCGCATTGGCAGATAAAAAGCCGAAGGCCAGAAAGGGTATTATCAGGTATTTTCTAGGCATTGAATAAAGAGAAAGGACAGAATTTGTTGTAAAAAAACAGCAAAAATCGTTATAAAAAATGTTAATTTCTTTTATCAAGCCCCCATGCGAGCTTAGTTCGCAGGGTAGAAAGGAAGCTATTTTCATTCAATCGTACCAGATTTACCCCAAAAGCCTCCTTTTTTACGGCTAATTGAATCGATTTGTCTACTATCTCTCTTCTGGCATCTAGGGCACAGATAAACATATCGGCCCTGCTTTCTATTTCGAAGGAAATAACACTGGTGTCTGGCACTATAATTGACCTTACATTCAGATTATGGGGGGCCACCGGGGTAATTACAAAACTCGACGACTCTGGAAAAAGGATGGGGCCATTGCAGCTCATGTTATAGCCGGTTGAGCCGGTAGGGGTAGAAACGATCAACCCATCCGCCCAATAGGTATTAAGAAACTCTCCATTCAGGTAGGCATGCACTTTTATCATCGGGGAGGTGTCTCGCTTATGAATGGCAAATTCATTGAGCCCGAATGGTGCATCGCCAAATAGATTTTTATCAGAATCGAGGTGTATCAGGGTTCTTTTGTCGATGATAAAAGTGCGGTTCACAAGCGCATCTACTGCGGATGAAAGCTCCTCGCGGCTAATGTCTGCTAAAAAGCCCAATCTTCCGAAATTGATGCCAAGTACTGGTATTTTTTTGTTTCTTACGAGGGTAACGGTATCGAGTAAAGTTCCATCGCCGCCCAGGCTGATAAGACAATCCAGCTCTTCCGGCAGATCTGCAGAAGTTGCAAAGGGCACGAGTGTTGGAAACCGAACGGTAACCTGGTTAAACTGTAATAAAAGTGGTTGGTAAATCAGAATACAAACTTCGAAGCGGGTAAGGGCTTCCAACAAGATATCGAGGTGCGCCCCCTGTTCTGTATCCAGTCCTCGGCTATAAATGGCAACTTTCATGAAAAAGAATATTTGTGTCGGAACTTCTACATGCTGCGGTAGCAAGTTTCGCGGGGTATCGGCATCTACTCAAAAATCATTTCTGCTATGTAAATATACACCTTCCCTGCCCAGTTGATTCATACTGTATTCAATTTTAAATACAAAATCATAAATAGAAACTATATCAATTCCAATACCCCAACTTCTTAGCAGAGAATTATTGAGGGTGTTGGAGCTTTGTCCGTACCGGTTATATCCATACCCCAGATCTGCATAAGCCTTTACAAATACCCGAATAGGTATCCGGTCGTGCGTTTTGCTGCTTACCGGGTTTTGTAAAATAACAGACAGGGCCCGCTGATGAAAAGTGGTTTTTACAATGCCGGCGGCCGATCCATCTACCACATTGTATTCTAGACCACGCATTTGTGTGTAACCATATCCGATAAGTCGTTGATTAACAAAAGCATTATTTACCGGTGTTCTAGCAACTGCAATTCCTTCTAGGTGAAAAAATCGCACATCGGGTTTCAAGGGAATTGCATAAACCACGCGGGCAGAAGCCTGCCATAAATCAAATTTTTTTTGAAGCATCCGGGTATAAAGATTTGCTTCGAGCATCCATCCGCGGGTGGGATACGCAATGTAATCGACGTTGAAATATTTAAACTGGTAGTTGAAATCGAACCAATTAATCAGGCTTCCGGAAACCGGAAAATATTGCGGGTTCAATTTAACGATGGTGTCGGCTACATGTTCTTTGTTATAGGAAAATCTAAAATAATGCCTTTGTTTTACATCCGGCCGATAGGAATACGTAATGTCAAATCGAACGGTTTCGCGCATTATAGTATCTTGTTTAAAAAATTGTTGCTTGTTGTTTTGGGTACTATAATTCAATTCCTTTTGTGTTGCATAGGCAAAGCCCATGTTTAATCCGCTCTTCAGTTTCGTATCAATGAAGGGAAGTTGGTACCGAAAGCTAATTTGTTTATTGTAGCCTGTTATCAACCAGATATCGAGGTTATCGTTTCTTCCGGTAAAATTATTCTGAATAAATTTCAACCCGTAATTAACTCGGTCGAGGCTACGATTTTGTTCTACCCACCACTGATTAAAATTTCGGTCAACCAGTTTAAAATAGGGAACCGGAAAAAGGTACCATCTTTCTTTTACAGAAATGGTAATGATTGCCTGTCGCTGCTGCGAAGTTTGTATGCGTGTGCTGATAAAAACGTCTACATCCACAAACAGGGTAGTATTCATCAACTGTTCTTTGGCCAATTTCATCTGCTGCTGGAGATTTTCGATAGAGAGCGAATCTCCTTTCCGAAAGGGTACTTCCCGCAAAATTATAAAGGGGCGTGTTTTAGCATTGCCGGTAATAATCACTTCTGCAATTTGCAGGTTAGTCAACGAGGCAGCGGTATCAATTTTAGTTGTGTTGGCTTGCGCCGATATGCGCGGAACCTGAGCGGTTGCTACTGTAGCAAAGTAGCAGATGACAGCTACTATTAGTTTAGTGCGGAACAAATTACGCCCTGGAAACAGTTCAACAGTAAATGTTTGGGATAATATCATGGCGCACATTCCGCTTACCTGGTTAAATATTCAGGTAAGAAAGCAGGTGCTGAAAGTTTTCCTGCACCTCATGATCTTCTTCCCCAGTTCCAAAATAATATTTTACTACATATCCATGCCGTTGAAGGGTGGCAACGGCAGTAGCAATGTCTAATTTACTAACCAGCAAAGTTGCTATTAGCAATCCTGATTCGCGCCGGGAACTAAAATGGAGTATACTGAGGTCGTTAGATTCAATCAGCCGATTTACTTCACCCAGTGAGAATCGCAATGGATCGGATTCTATAACAAGTACACCACATTTATCTTGGGCATTTAAAAACCCGGCTATTACGCGTAAAAGTTCTTTCGCTGTGATAACGCCGGCAAAAATATCTGATTGAATTACCGGCAAGAGGCTTAAGGAATTAGCTACCATCAGCTGCAGGGCATCAAAAAAAAAGGCCTGATCGTTACAGGAAACCGGGGAAAGAAGGGGCCTAAAAGTGCTTACCCGCTTTTGTTCATCTGAAGTATCTTCCAACACCGCCTTGCTTATTAAACCAATATACACTCCTTTTTCAACAACGGGAAGATGAAACAATTCGTAGCTATCCATTAAATCCAATACCTCTTGAACAGTATCAGACAAATGAACAACCGGGAATCCTGTCTGGATTATTTGACTAACTATCATACTATCAATACAAAACCCATTTGCTTTTGTTAATGGGTGGATGGTTTATTGGTAAGTTTTTGCAGAAATTTTTCTAGAATTTCATTAAAGGCAGTGGGCACTTCCATCATGGGGGCATGCCCACAATGGTCTACAAAATGTAATTCGCTGTTTTTAATCAATTTATTAAACTCATGCGCTACAAAAGGAGGGGTAATTATGTCGTTGTTCCCCCAGATTAAGAGGGTTGGTTGCTGGATTTGCGCGAGTTCTTCTCCCAGATTATTTCGGATAGCACTTTTCGCCAGCGAAATAATCTTTATTACTTTCATCCGGCTATTGGTAATTTCAAAAACTTCATCTACTAATTCCTTGGTGGCCATTGCTGGATCATAGAAGGTGAGTTCTGTTTTTTTGCGGATATATTCATAGTCGCCCCGCTTGGGATAAGAATCGCCCATTCCATTTTCAAATAGCCCGCTACTGCCCGTTAATGTTAGAGAAGCAATTTTTTCAGGATGCTGTAAAATATGCACCAGGGCTACATGCCCGCCCAATGAGTTTCCCAGCAAGTGGATTCCCTCATATTCCTGTGCTTCTATAAATTTGTGAACATACTTAGCCAAACCGCCTACGGTGGTGTGAAATATGTCTAACTCAAATAGGGGCAGTAAAGGAATAATTACTTTATACCGATGTCGAAAATGCTCAATTAAATCGCTGAAATTGCTCAATGCCCCAAACAGTCCATGTAACAGAATCAGCGGCTCGCCTTCCCCTTCTTCTACATAAGTAAACTGATTCTTTTCTTTAATCTCGTATGTCATGCTTACCTGATCTAAATGATTTCTAGTTATCCACTTGCCTTGCTTTTTGCGAGGTTGAAACGAAAATACTGCTTTTTAGTACAATAATAGGTATTATCAACAGAGATATTCATTCCTTAACCATTGGGCAACTGGGCTTGAAAACCAGGATGCTTTATACTAACCCGATATCGGAATTGTCTTAAAATACTGAGATAATTCTTCGAACATACCCTTAAAGATCGGCACCAATTTCCCCAGCCAATCCATGGCAATGGGGCCAGCTCTGTGTATATAGGGATAGCTTTTCGATTCTGCAATTGCAGAGGGGGCAACGAGTTGAATTTTTTCGAAATAAAAGAGCACTACGCTAAACAAGGTGCCATATAGCAGCATATACATGATTATGCCCCCTATTTTGTTCACCCAGCCTACTAGCAGCGTTTCCATGGCTGTTTCCAGCAGGGCAGCACCTATTCTAACCAACAGAATAGCTGCCACCAAAACCCCTAGAAAGGCTAAAAAGGGAAGCCAATGTGAATGGAAGTTGGTGCGATGTTCCAATTCGCGGGCAACCCAAGCGGAGAGTTTTACGGCTGCTGCTAAACCAATGAACAGGGCGGCAAAGGAAAACAATCCAACAACCAGCCCTTTTCGGTACCCCTTAAACAGAGCCCATAACAACACAATTGCCAATAGCCCGTCTATCAACATCGCCTTATCCGTTAGTTAATAATTGTTTTACCAAAGCAGCTATTAGTTTGCCATCGGCCTGGCCGGCAAACTGTTTAGAAGCCACTCCCATCACTTTTCCCAAATCCTGCACACCAGTTGCGCCTGTTTGAGTGATGATTAATGTAAGCGCTTCTGCTAATGCTTCTTCAGACAACTGAGCAGGAAGAAACTTTTCTATGATGGCTATTTCTTCCATTTCTTTTTGAGCCAGATCGGAGCGATTTTGCTGTTGATAGATTTCAAGGGAGTCTTTTCTCGATTTCATCATTTTCTGCAACATCTTTAACTCGGCATCTTCCGTTACTATTCCATTGGCCCCGGGTTCTGTTTTCGCTTTTATAATTTCTGCCTTAATAGCACGCAACCCCCGAAGCATAGCCTCGTTTTTGCTTTTCATGGCCTCTTTCATTTGCTCCATTACCTGTTGTTCCAATCCCATACATTTCGTTTTATTTGTTTTCGGCAATTTGTGACTCTCTAAATTTTTTGTAAAACTGGCGTGCAAATTCCTTCATATCATTGGCCTGGTCTTCTAAACGGGTTGCGCGCAAATAAGTGTCTGCCATGCCCATTATATTTTGATAAAAAAAGTCGGCCATCTCATCTACCATCATTTCTTTCGTCCACAAATCGATGCGTAGGGCCGATTTGTCAGCCCCATCCCAAAATGATACCATCAACGATTTGGCCGGGTTGTCAATATCCGCAGAACTATCTGAGGCTTTCCAGCTGATTGCTTGGGGAACTTTGTTTTCGTCGAGGTCAATATTTATTTGTATTGTTGATTGCGGCATGATGGATTAAGTTGATAACAAAAGTACAAGGTTTGCAATTATTCCTTTGGCTTTTATCTTTTTCTTTTGGTGCCCGCTGCCGTTAAAAGGCATTTTTCCAGTGCTTCTGCAGTATTGTTCCAACTGAAGCGGGCCGCTTGTTGAATGCCGTTTAGGATGAGCTGATTTTTCCATGCTTCATCGCGGTATACTTTTTTCATTTGCTCGGCCAGCGCCTCTGGATTATTCGGATCAAAATAGCAGGCGGCTGCTCCGCCGGTTTCCCGCAAAGCCGGCTGATCACTTGCAATCACCGGCACTCCGCTTTGCATGGCTTCCAGCAGGGGAAGCCCAAACCCCTCCAGTAAAGAAGGATACACCAAAGCATAGGCAGCCGCTGTAAGTTTAGCAAGGGATTCTTCGGGAATATATCCGGTAATCACCAGATCGTTTCGGTATTTATACGTACTGATTTTTTCTTTGGTTTCACTAGTTTGCCATGCCCATCTTCCGGCAATTACTAGTTTCATATTGCTATGTTGCCATTTTTTAAACAAGGAAAATGATTTCAGCAGGGTATGTAAATTTTTTCGGGGATGGATACTGCCGGAAATCAAAAAATATTCGCATCCGTCGGTAAACTTCTCTTTCGTATCTCGTTTGGCTTCCCAATCCGCTGGATAAAAGATTTCCCGCGCAGCACCTGGCAACAAAGCAATAGAAGCTGCTTGCAAAGCGGGAAATCTTTTTTGAACATCTTGCCGGGTAGTGTCCGAAACTGTTGCCAACATCGCAGCTTTTAGAAGAGCACGTTGGGTAAACAAGCGATAATGCCATCGATGATACCAAGGAATCGCTTTGGGAAAATGAAAGGGTGCTAGATCGTGCACAATTACCAGCTGGGGTACTTTGCTGTAAAAACCGGCAAATCCATAGGGCTGCAGCCATACATCGGCTTTCCATTTGCGAACTGCTCGGGTGGCTTTACTATGATACCAATAGGCAAGGGAAACAGGTTGCCGGGTAGCAGGACCTACAAAGCGATGAGTAATTTGTGGATGCTGGATAGGCGGCTCATTGAATGGGCGGTCGTATAAAAACAAATACTCATGTTGCGGGAAATTATTCACCAATTGGCGCAACAATTCATTAGAATAGTGCCCATATCCCTCAAGCGGGCCACTGTTCAAAAAAATCGCGGTTACTGCAATTCTCATCCCTGCAAAAGTACACGCAGTTGGTGAGCATTTCATCAACTTCTTCAGCTGCCCACATATTTCACCTTGTTTTCCACCTTTGGCATTAAGAGCGTCTTTTTGTTATCAGTTGTTGTACTTTTAATTATGCAACAGAAAGCAGAACAGTTAGATTTATTTGGATTTCCGGTACACTCACCCGCCCCACCGGCCAAAAAAACTCGACAGGCTCCCTCCAAGCAATTGGCAGCAGCGGCACCTGAAGCTTCCCCTAAACTAGCCATCGCAAAACCACCGGCTGTTCATCAAATAGAGGAGCCAGTAGCCACTAAAAAAAGAACCCGAAGCGAACAGCCAATAATAGCAAGCAAAAGGGGGAGAAAGTCTTTTCGAGAGATGGATGCTGAAATAGATTTAATTGAAGTGCCCTCCGAAGAAAAACTCAACGAAAAATTGTATTACTCAATTAGTGAAGTTGCGGGATGGTTTAAAGTAAACACTTCACTGCTTCGTTTCTGGGAAAATGAGTTCGATATTCTGCAACCCCGCAAAACGCGAAAGGGAGATCGGCTTTTTCGCGTAGAGGATGTTAAAAATTTGCAGCTGATTTATTTTTTATTACGCCAGCGTAAATTTTCCATTGATGGGGCCAAGAATTATCTGCGGGCAAACAAAAAAGACATTGACAAACAATTTCAGCTTGTTCAATCACTCGGTCGATTTAAATCGTTTTTATTAGAACTACAAAGCCAGCTGTAAGTTTCCGCTGGAATTCGCTCATCTGTATACCATTTTTTATGAATCTGAAGCGCTTATTAGTAAGTATACTTGTTATCCCTATACTCTTTACCATGTTTTCTTGCTCTTCGGGAAGGATTCCACAACAGGCGAAGTACACCGTTTTGGCCGACACCGAAACAGTAGTTATGAAAGGCGTGCTTACCAGAAGTATTTTAGAAAAAGAAAAGGCTTTTACTTGGATGACGGAAAACAGAAAATATGGCTCGGCCGATGCAGTAGCTGTTAAAATATTTAGCCAGCAAAAAGATTTATTTACGGTGCTTATTTTTGGAGGTACTTGGTGCCATGATACCCAAAATATTCTTCCCGTATTTTATCGGCTGGTAGATAAAAGCGGCTTCCCAGATAGCAGAATAACGGTGGTAGGAGTTGACAGGCAAAAAACGGCTCCACATAAATGGCATACTACGTGGAACATTACTATGGTTCCCACTTTTATTATTTTACAAAATGGCAAAGAGATGGGCAGGGTAGTGGAATATGGAAAAACTGGAAATGTAGAAAAAGAGTTGGCTGATATTGTTGCCAAACTTAAGTAAGCCAATAAATTAAGGGGCTTGCATCTGAACGGTAAGCCGGTTATTCGCAGCAGCCAAGGAAATATTATGCTGCGCTAGTTCATCTAGAATTAGCCAATTTATTTTTTCCTTTCCCATAAAAAATGCTTCAATACTTTCATTGGGGCTAGTAAAATATTCAATTTGAACTATATGGGCATTTTTACCTGTTTCTAATAAAAACACGGTACAGGATTCCGCACCAGTAGCCATTATTTTCTCAGGCAAGCCCTGTGTAAAATCACGCAATTGATTTACGGATGTAGAGAGATCTATTTCAATTCGAACTTCGCCTTTACGCTGCGTGCGCATGGAAATGTTATCGATTATGGTATCTACCATCTGTTTGTTGGGAACCGTTATCAGCGTTTTTTCGAAAGTACGGATGCGGGTGCTGCGTAATCCTATTTTTTCTACTGTGCCGGTAAATAACCCTACTTTAACCAAATCTCCAGTAACAAAAGGTTTATCGAAAAATATAATAAAGGAGGCAATTAGGTTTTCCATGCTTTCCCTTGCAGCCAAGGCAATAGCGGCACCCACAAGGCTAAGTCCGGTTAACAGTGTGCCAATTTCTTTATTAAAAGAAAATCGTAATACCAGCAGGATTCCGATAAGAACGAGCATTACTTTAAAGAAATCTTTAAAGAAAATAATCAGTTGATTATCTGAGAGGTCGGCAGTTTGATTGGCCTTTTCTTCAAAAATAAGCGCAATAAAATCAATCCCACGGCGGCATAACCAGATAAAGGCAACAATCAGCAGACCAATAAATACCGACTCTACTAAATCTTTTGTAGTAGTGTGGTAAATCTTCATTTGCAGTACTTGCGGAAAGTTCAGTTTATCTAGAGCAACAAATGAAACCAGTAAAATGATAAATACCTGAAGGGGCTGCAAAACCAAATTGAGAAATGATTGTCTTGCATCATTACCCGCTTTTTTTGAAACGCTGCGATACAACCAGTTGGCCAAAAAAAGGGAGATAATTCTTTTCAGTAAAAAGGCTATGGCGATTACTGCTAATACCCTTAGGTAATCATTGATTGGATTGCTTAAGATAATCTGTTGCAAAAAAGGGTTCATACTTTAGGGTTGAGAAAAAGCAGGACGTGTTTCCAACTCAAGCGTGGCTCCGTTATATACTGCATAAGAAAAATGTTGAATCCAATCGCCCACATTTATGTAGCGACTTTTTTCATTTAGTGCATAGTCTATCGGGAAATGCCGATGGCCGAATAAAAAATAATCAATTTGCCTTTCCGATAACTTTCGGTAACAATACTGAATCAGCCATTCCTGATCGGCCCCTAAAAATTGCTGATCAGCCGAACCAGTTGCTTCTCTACTAGCTCTGCTGAAATAATTGGCAATAGCAATTGCCCAATCGGGGTGCACTTTAGCAAATAACCATTGACAAAACGGATTGCGAAAAATTTTCTTTAGTCTTTTATAACCATAATCACCCGGGCCAAGACCATCCCCATGACCAATTAAAAAAGTATGTTGGTTCCATTCAAATACTTTTGGTTGGTGATATACTTTTATGCCTAACTCCTCTTCAAAATAGCCGCGCATCCATAAATCGTGATTGCCCGTAAAAACGTGAATGGGAACCCCTTTGTCGCTGAGTGCTGCAAGACTTCCCAGCAAACGGGTAAAGCCTTTAGGAACTACTTTTTTATATTCGAACCAGAAGTCGAAAATATCCCCTAAAATAAAAAGGCTGTCTACCTCCGATTCGATTTCTTTAAGAAAGGCTACTATTTTTTTTTCGCGCACTAAACTTTTAGCTGCGTCGGGAGCGCCCAAATGGAAATCTGAAATAAAGTATATTTTTTTTCCTGGACCAGGCACCATGTAGTTATCGTTTTTTTTGTTGCAGATATTGTAGCACATCTCCCCCAGGCACTATTGATTTTCCGGTAACATCGCCAGCAAACCAATACATCCAGGCTGAATAGGTTTGCCCGTTATGGTTTACTGCTGCCAGTTTTCTTTCATACAAAGCGGGGCCATCTTCATCGGCCTGTACCCCTTCATAATCATCGAGCTGAGCGATGGCCCATTCCCATTCATCGGGCTGATGAATTTGATAAAGCTCTCCCTGAATAAACTCACTGGTACTAGTGGGTTTGGCAGCAGGATATTCACCCATATCATATAAGATTCCATGGGTGGTAGCTGACCCCATCAAAACAAAATATCGGCTGATATAGGCGTAAGCAGGATGATGAAATCCGCTGCGCAGCGATCCGTAAACAAATAAAAGTGTGGAAGAAGGCTGGCTCATATCAGTAGATTACTGGTCAATTAAAAAGCAAAATACTTCTTTTGGTCCATGCACCCCCACCACCAATGTTTTTTCAATATCCGCTGTGCGACTGGGGCCTGTTGCCAATGTTAGCAAAGAGGGATATGTTGGATTTTGTAGTAGTGCCTTCTCCAGACCATCAGCAATATCTTCCACCACCTGATGGGTATAGGAAATACAAATATGAATAGGGGCATATACACTCACGGTTCTACCGCTTTCGCCGGCGCTGCTTAATAATATAGATCCTGTTCGGGCAACCAGGTATTCACATCCTGTGATGGCAGCATCACAATCGGCTAAAGTAGGGTGGTAATTAAACGGAAATCCGCTTGCATGCAACATTTCCTGTAGGGCAGTTTCTCTGCAAAATATTTTTTTCAATTTTCGCGTCTCCGCGAGTGAACTAAGTTGAGCTACCAGTTCTTCTTCACTGCTGCAATAAGAGAATCGGCCTTGCAGATTGGTAAATCTTTCGGCAAACTCAAGGGCGGGCTCTTGCTGCAGGGCCGGATAGGGAGGCAGGGGCTGGGTAGCAGGAAAGGGAACAGGCACCGGTTGCTTCAGTGCCTGTTTTATTTTTTTCAATATGGTATCTCTGGCGTTGCTGCCCATAACTTATACTATCGTAGCGTTTTCGTCGGTGCTGGGTTGACCCGGACCAATCGTATGCTCGCCCACCACTTCATCGTTCTTCAGCTCGGGTTCTATGGTTATCGGCTTTTTTTCTTCAAAAGGTCTTTTGCCAATCAATAATTCCACATCACTTTTATGCAGCACTTCCTTGCTCAACAATTCTTTTGCCAACACTTCCACTTCGTGCTTCTTTTCTTGCAGCAATTGAATGGTTCTTTGGTATGCTGAATTGATGATAGATCGAACTTCCTCGTCAATCATTTTTCCGGTTTCTTCGCTATAAGGCTTGGTGAAAGTGTTTTCCTGAGTAGGGTCGTAAAAACTTACGTTGCCCACATGTTCGTTCATGCCATATGCGGTTACCATGCTATAGGCAATGCGGGTAATTTGTTGCAAATCGTTGGCAGCGCCTGTAGAGATTTTTCCGAAGAATACCTGCTCGGCAGCTCTTCCGCCCAAGGTCATACAAATCTGATCGTTCAGTTGATCGGTATTATACAGATACTGTTCTGTGGGGGTATACTGTGCGTATCCCAATGCTGCCGTACCACGCGGAACGATGGTAACTTTTAACAGTGGATATGCATGTTCTAAAAACCATCCACATACTGCGTGACCTGCTTCGTGGTAGGCAATGATTTCTTTTTCGTGGGGTGCGATGATTTTGTTTTTCTTTTCCAGTCCGCCAATTACACGGTCAATCGCATCCTGAAAGTCAATCATTTCTACAGAGGTCTTCCCTTTTCTGGCGGCAATCAGTGCGGCTTCATTGCAAACGTTTGCGATATCGGCGCCGGCAAATCCGGGGGTTAATTCTGCCAAACGGTGCAGGTCGAGCTTTTCAGAAATTTTAATCGGCAGCAGATGCACTTTGAAAATGGTTTCTCTTCCTTTAACATCGGGCTTGTCAATAGAAATCTGACGATCGAAACGACCCGGGCGAAGCAGGGCTGAGTCTAATACATCTGGGCGGTTGGTAGCTGCCAGAATGATGATGCCGGTATCGCCACCGAATCCGTCCATTTCAACCAGTAATTGGTTGAGGGTATTTTCTCTTTCATCATTGCTCATGATGGCGTTTCTTCCGCGTGCTCTTCCGATGGCATCAATTTCATCTATAAATATGATACAGGGGGCTTTTTCACGAGCTTGCTTAAATAGGTCGCGTACGCGACTGGCTCCAACGCCCACAAACATTTCCACAAAGTCGCTACCGCTTAAGCTGAAGAAAGGCACCTGTGCTTCTCCAGCCATGGCTTTGGCCAACAAGGTTTTTCCTGTACCGGGGGGGCCCACTAATAATGCCCCCTTGGGTATCTTTCCACCGAGGGCGGTATATTTTTTAGGATTCTTTAGAAAATCCACAATTTCCATTACTTCTACCTTAGCCTCATCCAATCCGGCCACATCGGCAAAAGTGATATTTACTTTTGCGCCTTTATCAAACAGCGTGGCTTTAGATTTTCCAATGCTGAAAATTCCTCCAGGACCACCTGCGCCGCCTTGGCCTCCCATTTTACGCATCATCAAAACCCATACACCCACAATTAATAATAAAGAGAAAATAGTATTGAATAGAGGGCCCGTCCAATCCTGCTCTTCTACTATCTGTTGTTTTACCTCAGGGAGGCCCTTTTCGGTAGTAAGCTTTACGATGCTTTCATTAAACGACTTCCAGTCAATCACCTTGAACTCGAACAAGGGCTCTTTTGCTTTGGTGGTGGTTACCGATTTTTTCAGTCGGGTAACATAATATTCTTTTTTCAGGCTATCCGGATATAAATATACCCGAACCCGATCTTTGTTCTTTATCAGATCAATTTTCGCTACATCTCCTTTCACCAGCATGTTATTTTCGAATTCCTGTTGAGTAACCTCAATCAAGTCGGGAGAAAATTTGCCAAAAGTGGCGATTACCAATGCAATAAATGCAATGATATAAATCATGTATATATTGAACTTCGGCCCCTTCTTTTGACTGTCGGGAGATACGGGCTTGGGTGTTTTAGTCTCTTGTGGCATATAGGTACAGTAACTTTACTATTTAAAGGAGGTATGGGAATCGATGATTATTCGGTATGATCTAATGCAGAAGCGTCGCTCCACATTTCTTCCAGTTTATAAAATTTTCGTGCGTCGGGATGCATTACATGCACCACCACATTCACATAATCAATCAGCACCCACTGTAAGGCTTGGCGACCCTCGTGCTTATAGGGCATTTCATCGCAATCTTGCTTCACCTGAAATTCCACTTCATCGCAAATGGCTTTTACCTGGGTGGTACTGGAGGCTTCACAAACAATAAAAAAATCAGCAGAGGCTTCGGGAATTTTTCTCAAATCGAGACTTACCACCTTTTCGCCCTTTTTATTCTGAATGGCTCGTATAATCGACTTGATGATTTTTGAGTTGCGGTTGAGCCGGGTGATTGTATTTTTTTTTCGGCTATTTAATACTGAAAGCGTTTCCAATAAATTTCTATGTTTTGTTAATGAATATCGGTTGATTTTGGACCCTGCTGATAATTCTTCCTCGGTTACAGGAAAACTGAGAGCCCAATAGCTACCTTTACAAAAATACTACTTCTTTGCTACCTGCCCACGTTAAAAGTCCTATTGGCACGCCGTTCATCATTTTACCAGAAGTAGATAGCACCAATAGGTATGCCAAAAACCAAATTGACAGCAAAATGGCCGAACATGGAACGGTGTATTTTGCTCATAATCAGCTGGCAGGTAAGGGGCGAATGGGGAAACTATGGGCCAGTGAGCCGGGTAAAAACATACTGATGTCGGTGGTAATAGACACTTCCCTGCAAAAAAACAGGTCTTTGCCCGGACTCAACCAATGGGTTTCGGTTGCTTGCTACGAATTTTTAAGCCAATATGCCGGAGAAGAAACCCGAATCAAATGGCCGAACGACCTTTACTGGGGTGACAGAAAGGCAGGTGGAATTTTGATTGAAAATACCTGGAGGGGAAATTTGTGGAACTGGGCGATTATTGGAATAGGACTGAATATCAATCAGTCGCATTTTGAGGAGGGCATAGGGCAGCCCGTTTCTTTGCAACAAATTACTGGAAAAGTTCACCCACCAGTTGATCTGGCAAAAGAACTGTGTACCTGTTTAGAGCGTCGTTATCAGCAATGGATACATGAACAGGAGGCAGAATTATTAGAGGTATACAACCAGCATCTATATAGAAAAAACCAATGGGTTAATTTTGTTGTAAACGGAAAGGAATTTACAGGGATGCCAATTGCTGTAAATATCGACGGCGAAATGGTTATCAAAGACCAAAAGGGAACAACACAATGTCTTTCGCAGGCACAATGGCTTCATTAAATACTTATTATGGATACAATTCGGCTTACTCAGTTTTCTTCAGCAGCAGGTTGCGGATGTAAAATGGCACCGGCGGCTTTAGAAACTATTTTACAAAACAGTCGCACCTCCTTTCAAAGTAAGGAATTACTGGTTGGCAATGAAAGTAGTGATGATGCCGCCGTTTATGATTGGGGGGATGGCACCGGATTAATTAGCACCACCGACTTTTTTACCCCGATTGTGGATGATGCCTTTTTATTTGGCAAAATTGCCGCTGCCAATGCCATCTCCGATGTATATGCGATGGGCGGAAAACCCTTACTGGCATTGGCTATTTTAGCATGGCCCCTAGAAAAATTAGGTCCAGAACTGGCCCAAGCAGTAATGGCCGGCGCAAGAGAAACCTGCAGAGAAGCTGGCATTCCTTTGGCGGGCGGACACAGCATAGACAGTACAGAGCCCGTATTCGGACTCGCAGTTTCGGGGCGGGTAACACTTACTGATTTGAAGAAAAATAATACTGCCCAAGCCGGCGACTACCTACTATTAACCAAGCCGCTGGGGGTGGGTATTTTATCTACGGCCGAAAAAAGAGGGGTAATTAAGCCCGAGCACATAGACGAATTTCACCGCCAACTTGGAATGCTCAACTCTGTTGGATATGAACTGGGTAAAATTCCGGGCGTGCATGCGTTAACCGATGTTACCGGATTTGGACTGATGGGGCATTTAATTGAAATGGCCGAAGGAAGTGGATTGGGAGCTGAAATATATTACTCAAAAGTGCCTATACTTTCCTCTATTCGGGCTTACCTGAGTGAGCGTATCGTGCCGGATGCTACTTACCGAAACTGGAATGCTTATCAGAAAAAAGTGGCTTTTGGCCCGGGAGTGAATGTGATGGAAGCCTTTACGGTTTTACCCGATCCGCAAACCAATGGGGGATTGTTGATTGCGGTAAGTGCCGATGCGCTGGAGCCAGTGTTAGCCTTGCTGCAATCAGCTGGTATACATTGTTGTAATGAGCCTATCGGGAAGATTATAACAGCTGGCGAAAAATGCATCCAGGTATTGGTGTGATTTACAGGGGCAGTTGGTTGATGCCAATTGCCAACTCAATATCTTTTTCAGTTACGGTATTAGCTGCATCATGCGTGGTAAGCCAAACTTCTACTTGGGTATAGTTTTGGGCCCAGCGAGGATGATGATTCATGGCTTCTGCCAGCGCTGCCACTTTTGTAATAAACTGAAAGGCTTGAGAAAAAGTGCTAAAAACTATCTTTCGATATAATTCATTTTCCTGAAGCGCCCAGCCGTTGGGTAGATCATTTGATTGCATGTGACAATAAGTGTGATTATGGATAATTATAAAATCATGTTGCCCTTGTTTTTTACCTGATCAATGGGCAACTCAACAATTAATTGAACTTCGGGTATTGATTTTACCACCTGCCGAATCCAGCTTACAGCCTCGTCTGAGGCCAGGTCGCCTTTCATCAGCCACAAAAAATCCATATGCCGGAATTCAGGAAGTAAATACTCTCCGTCGTAATGATTGTGATAAAGATAATGCACCAAAGAGCTATTGGGCTCGGCTGACTGGTAAACTGAAAAATAATAGGTGCGCTCTTTTCTTCTCATAGGGATTTCGTGCTCGGCATTTAGGCGAAACCGATATCCCAACTGTTGATTTAGTAAAAGACAAAACTGAAAACACTTAAGCGGAGCAGTAATACCAAGCAGTCTGGTGCTGGCAAAAAAGTCTTCATTCATCCCCTCTGTATCCAGCTTCAGCTTCATATGCTTGTATTAAAATTGAACTTCCACTTTCCGCTCTTCTGCACCTCTCTTATAGCGAAGGGTAGTTTTATCGCCTTTTTTAAACTTACTCAAAGATTGCATATAGGCAGATACATCAACAAACGAATATTCGCCCAGTTGCAGCAACACATCGCCTGCCTGTAATCCTATTTTTTCTGCCAGCTTACCCGGACTAACTCCGTCTATGCGCATGCCTGTTCCGGTGAAGCCATAATCTGGAATTACGCCAAGGCTTACAGAAAAGCCACTGCTTCTGCCCATTTGAGGTTCGCGGGTTTTATTGAAGGGGAGCTTTCCTTTTGTATCCGTCGCCTCAATCAGCCGATAAACAAAACGTACAATTTCTTCCTGTCCGGAATAATTAATTTTTTCCCAGTCGTCGGTTGCTTTGTGATAATCGGAATGGCTGCCTGTGAATAGAAACAAAACCGGAATGTCTTTTCGGTAAAAGCTGGCATGATCACTAGGGCCGCTCCCGGTGCTGTCGTAATGGGTTACCAAGGGTGCCGAGGTAGTTGGCACCACTTCTGCCCAAACCGGAGAAGTGCCATATCCGCCAATGGTAATTTTATGGGCAGTGTCGTATCTTCCAACCATATCCATATTAATCATGTAATTCGGTGAGATGGATTTGGTGGGATATTCCAGCCAATATTTGCTGCCTAATAAACCTAGTTCCTCACCCGAGAAATTAAGAATCAGGTAATTATTTCCGGCAGGCGCCGATTTTTTCAACATGCGAGCTAGCTCTATAAGTGCTGCGGTACCGCTGGCGTTATCATCGGCTCCATTATGAATTACCCTACCGGTATCCAGTGCGGTTTTATCTTCCCCATAGCCTAAATGATCATAATGCGCGCCAATAATTACGGTATTGGCAGCCTGGTTATTGATAAAGCCCGCAATATTTTTCCCTTTTCTTACCCGATTAACAAAAGCAACCGAAAGATCTAAGTTTACGGTGGCGGAGGGATCGTTGAAATAAGCAGTAAGGGCGTTTTTAGTTAGATATATTATCGGCAGTTGTGCAGTAGCGGAAGAATCAAATTTATTATATTGAATATTGTCGGTAATGGATGAGCTGTTATAAATGAACAAGGCCTTAGCTCCCTTTTGTGCAATCTTTTGGGCATGCTCCCGAATTGCCGAGTGCAGATCGAAATGGGGATTGGTTTTATTCTCCTCTAATACGTCCTTTACATCCCAAAACCAGGGCTCTCCGGATTCCTGCAAAGCCATTGCTGGGGATGCTTTTATGTTCGCTGGTTTACTATAAGCGAGTGGAAAATATTCTTTCATCAGCAGCAGCGCATGATCTTCTACCGCCAAATGCGTGGCAGTATCCAATTGTTTTCCTTCATTTACCACAAATTCCTGTACAAATCCATCGGTGCCAGCAGGCTCTAACGCCATTTGCCGATATTGATTAACTATATATTCGAGTGCTTTTTCTTCGCCAGGGGTTCCGGTTCTGCGCCCTTCGAGGCGATCGTCTGCCAAAAACTGAACATGAGCGGTTAATAGGGCTGTTCTTTCATTTCGGGCATTCATTTCGGCCTGCAGTTTCTTTTTCTTGCTTTGTGCCATTAGCATCAGGGGCATTAAAAGCAAGCAGAGAAGATATTTTTTCATTTTTCAAAGGTACAATATGTACAATTATTACCCGAACAACCCAAAAGGTTAAAATATTGCCCTATCGGATTGGGCGTATCGATTCTGTTCCCAATATCGTAACTGAACGCCCTTTTTTGCTGCTACTTTTGCAGGAATAATTTTTAATTGCCGATTAGTCCTTTACATATTGCCTTAGTTGGAAACCCGAATAGCGGAAAAACCTCCCTATTTAATGCGCTAACTGGTCTGCATCAGCAGGTGGGAAATTTTCCGGGAGTAACGGTAGATAAAATGGTGGGTAAGTTATCCCTAAATAAAGAACACAAGGCTTTTTTAATCGACTTGCCAGGTACTTACAGTTTATATCCCCGCAGGGAAGATGAGTGGGTGGCTTATAAAGTATTGATGGGGGCCGATCAGGAAGTGAAGGCCGACTTGGTATTGCTGGTGGCAGATGCCAGTAATCTGAAAAGAAACCTGTTGTTTTGTTCACAGATTATAGACCTCCACATTCCCGTTGTGATGGCGCTTACTATGAACGATCTTGCAATAAAGCGAGATATATATGTAGATGCAGCAGGATTATCAAAAGAATTACAAATTCCGGTAGTGGTGGTAAACCCCCGAAAAAACAAAGGCCTCACCGAACTGAAAAAAGTGTTGCTCGAAACAGCGGCGGCCGGGATTGTTCCAGCAATTGATGATCAGCATTTTTATGATGCCCGCACAGAAGTAGGTGCTCCGGTGGTGGAAGTAAAAAAATTATTTCCCGCCATCAGTGATTATGCCGCTTTGCATTACCTGATTCACCACGAATCCTTTCCACTTAGCAACCACGAACAACATGCGATAGAAAGCATAGAAAAAAAGTTTGCATTTAACCCCACCAAAACACAGGCGGAAGAAATTGTTAATCGCTACGCACATATTCGGGAGGTTTTAAGAAACCATGTATCCGAACCTAATCCAATAAAACAAAAAAAGTTTACTGAAAAGTTAGATAATCTGCTATTGCACAGAACCTGGGGTTATCTGATTTTGCTGGTCGTACTTTTTCTGTTGTTTCAAAGTATTTTTTGGGTAGCGCAATTCCCGATGGACTTTATAGAATGGGCTTTTCAGCGGGCTGGAAGCTGGCTAAGCATCCAACTTCCGCAGGCGTGGTGGAGCGACTTGTTAATCAATGGCTTTTTAGCCGGGTTAAGCGGCATTTTGGTTTTTATTCCCCAGATCATGATTTTGTTTGGATTGATAACCATGCTCGAAGATTCTGGATATATGGCCCGGATTGGTTTTTTAAGCGACAAAATGATGCGAAAGGCGGGACTGAATGGCAAAAGTGTAATGCCATTGATAAGTGGATTCGCCTGTGCAGTGCCGGCCATCATGTCGGCACGGGCGATTGAAAATAAAAAAGAACGTTTGCTTACGATTCTCGTTACGCCACTGATCAGTTGTAGTGCTCGATTACCGGTGTATACGATATTAATTTCTCTGGTAATTGATAACAAATACTATTTTGGATTTTTAAGTTTACAGGGTTTGGTAATGATGGGGCTTTACCTCGGAAGTACCATGATGGCTTTGCTGATGAGCTATCTGATTAAGCATTTTATAAAAATTAAAGAAAAAAGTTTTTTTATTTTGGAGTTACCGATCTATCGGCCGCCTCGGTGGAAAAACGTGTTGGTAACCATGATAGGCAAGGCACGCATTTTTGTTACCGATGCCGGCAGAATCATCATGATGATCAGCTTAATACTTTGGTTCTTATCTAGCTTTGGTCCGGGCAAAGAAATAGCAACCGTTAATACGAAATACGAGCAACTGATTAAAGAATCCCCTGCCAGTGAATCACAGTTAAATAAGCAGTGGTCTACTGAAAAATTACAGCATTCATATGCAGGCCATCTGGGTCAAACCATTGAACCGCTGATAACGCCATTGGGGTATGATTGGAAGATAGGAATAGCCCTGATTACTTCCTTTGCAGCTCGGGAAGTATTTGTTGGTACGATGGCCACCTTATATAGTGTAGAAGAAACGGATAACAACTCGCTTAGAGAAAAGATGGCTGCAGCCAAACATGCCGATGGCAGTAAGGTTTATACACTGCCCGCTGCATTTTCATTGCTTATTTTTTATATGCTGGCCATGCAATGTATGAGCACGCTGGCCGTTGTGAAAAGAGAAACGAAAAGCTGGAAGTGGCCTTTATTCCAGTTAGGATTTATGACCGTGCTGGCGTATGGCATGAGCTGGTTGGTATATCAGCTTTTTTCTTAGTTGAAGTATTTCCACAATAGCTCGCTAATCTTTCGGGTAAGTTCCCAAGCTTCATTGTTAGGCTCCCAGGAACGATCTTGATTATTTTTGGTAAAAATGCTAAAAACGTAGCTGCATTTTTTTCCATTCACAAACAAAAGTTCGCTTCGGCTGGCATCTACCGCTCCGCTTTTGCTGGCAATAAACACATCGGCCGGAATACGGGAGATCGCTTCTTCATCCCAATAATTTCTGCTCATCAATCGCAACATTTTTTCACTTGTACTATAACTGATTACTTCGTGGTTGATGATTTTTTCCAATAGGTGTCCCATTTCTCTGGGAGTGGTTTGTCCCCAGCCCCATTTATTGCGCTGCTCGGTTCTGCCAGGCGTTCTGCTGTTCACGCGGGTGTTGGGTAAGCCCAAACTATCCATCAGTTCATTGATACGGGTGCCGGTGCCGGCTATCGACTGTAGCCATAAACTGGCTGTATTATCACTGGTGGTTAGCATTAGCATCAGCACCTTACTTAACTCAATTTTTTCGTTGTTTTTAAATGAGCCAAGGATGTCCTCCCCTTCGTATAGAAGCGAGTCTTTATAAACAAGGGGTTGGTGATAGGTAAGTTGTCCGTCTTCTAATTTACGCATAATGCCGGTAAGAATAGGAATCTTAACGATGCTGGCAGTAGGAAAAATTGTGTCGGCCTGAATAGCCACTTGACGATTGTTTTTCAGATTGTGCACGTAAATGCCAATATCTCCTTTAAACCCGGCAATAAGCGCTTGCAGTTGCTTTTCTAAAACAGGATCATTTTTTTGGGCTTCAGCAATCGAACAACAACAACAACATATAAGCAGTAGAAATATCCGGATTGGCATATCAATCAATTTAACCCTAAGATACAATTGAAATGAAGTGCCCACAAAAAAGAATACCCCCGGCTGTTGGCAATTAACAAAACAGACTAGGAATTTTTTGCGGCAATGGCCGACTTCTTGAGATACTCCTTGTTAGGACTATAAATAAACAAGCAGCTGCCGTTTTTAATCTGGTCGATGATGGGCTTAGAGAGATGTTGAGGTATGGCGGGGCAACCCTGGCTGCGACCGATAGATCCGCGCTGCTCGGCAACTTGCTCATTGGCATAATCGGCACCGTGTACAACTATACCGCGACTGAGCGCATTGTCGTTAATGCCCAACTCTTCACCCTGCAAACGAAGTGAGGTTCCATGTTTTCCATTATAGGTATCGCCGGTAACATAAAATCCAAGGCTCGACTGATTAGAATTCTGTCGATTAGAAAAATGGGTGGGTATAATGTTTCCGGAATTTTTTCCATGAGAAGCATAGGTATTAAATAATAATTTTCCTAGCTCCAAATCAATCACAAATAGTCTTTTTTCACCGGAAGGAAGCGAGAAGTCAAGAATCGAGAGGATATTATCTTTTTTTATTTTCCCTTCTTTTAATAATGCATTCCAGCCATTTAGCGCATATTGAAATGCTGTGCGGGATAAACCCATCGCCTCTAAGCCGAGCTGCTGGTAAAGCATTATTTTACCGGTGGGATCTGGTGAATAATTTTTTTCGAGCGTGCTGCCTTTTAATGAAGCTACCGGTTGAAAAACCAGTAATGCTAACACAGATACTGCAAGTACACCGGCTGCTATTTTATTACGTTTATTTATATGCATATCGTATTATTTTCAGTTACCCATTTTGATTCTGCACAAGCAAATACGGTACGTTTTTGATTATTGAGCTGCAAAGGTACCACATAACAAAAGAGCAGGCCACTTAAAAACGTTAATTAAAATGGGTTTAACAATAAATAAGCCCGCATAGAAATGCGGGCTCTTTGCTTGCTTGCCTATGAAAACCAATGACTTACGATGTCAAGGGCGGATTCGAACCGCCGTCCAGGGTTTTGCAGACCCCTACCTTGCCTCTCGGCCACTTGACCTTAAAAAAGTGGGAGCAAACCCCTTAGCCCCCACTGCCTGACAAAGATAGGCAAAACAATTTAGTCTACCAAATTTATAGACTAATTTGTTAGCCATTCTGTTCTTTTTGATTTCCCATTGCTGAAAGATTTGAAGAAATCAAAATAACCCTTGCATAACCAGCCAGTTTAACAAGGTGTCAAATTTTATATTGTGAATAAAAAAAGCCATCGCTTCCTAAGGGGTTTCCGTCATTTTCCATGGGCAACCCTGTAACTTGCGTTCATGTTGAATTATTTGTCGGGGCTGAACGAACAGCAAAAAGAGGCGGTATTACATATGACGGGTCCGCTGATGATTATTGCCGGTGCGGGCAGCGGAAAAACGAAAGTATTAACTACCCGCATTGCACACTTATTATACAATGGAGTAGATGCCTTTAATATTCTGGCGCTCACATTTACCAACAAAGCGGCGGCAGAAATGAAGGATCGTATTGAAAAAATTCTTGGAAACACAGAAGCGCGTAAGCTTTATATAGGCACTTTCCACAGTGTTTTTGCTCGAATTTTACGGGCAGAAGCCCGGCACCTGGGATATCCGGCCAATTTTACTATTTATGATACCGACGATAGCAGATCTGTAATAAAAACAGTAA
>Ga0114980_10000672_pt1 | contig 24490 bp, 25 predicted proteins | sample S_140806_EF_Meta_FD_87018 | JGI IMG/M metagenome (GOLD analysis project Ga0114980, IMG submission 87018) | Freshwater microbial communities from Lake Simoncouche, Canada to study carbon cycling - S_140806_EF_MetaG | ecosystem: Environmental > Aquatic > Freshwater > Lake | place: Lake...
ACCCACGACGGCACGGAACTCGTGCGTTACGCGCGGCGCATCCTGGCCCTGCAAGGTGAGGCTGTGGCGCATTTTCAGGCAACCGACATCAGTGGCGCACTGCGGGTGGGCCTGCCAGATGATTACATTCCGGTGCTGATGACGCCGTTGCTGGCCACGCTGGCACGCCTGGCGCCACGCGCCCACATCGAGGTCCTGTGTGCCCCAAGCGCTGAACTGAGGCCCATGTTGGCCGATGGCCAGCTTGATTTGGCGATTTTGTCGGCAGAAACCGATACCCAGGAGGGGGTGGTGCTGCGCACAGAGCAGGTCGTCTGGACCGCCTCGGCACAGCACGATGTGCACCTGGCGGCCTGCCTGCCCGTGGCGTTTTTTCCGGAAGGCTGCATCTTTCGCAAGTGGGCGTTGACGCAATTGAAGCTGCATCGTCGCGACCACCGCATCGTCTGCACCAGCCGTAGCATGTCGGCCATCCAGGCGGCGGTGCAGGCCGGCTTTGCGGTGTCGGTGGTGGCCCAGAGCTGCGTGCCGGCCGATGCCACAGTGCTGACACCTGAGCAGGGCTTTGCCGCCTTGCCCGCAGTGACCATCATTCTGGCCACCTCCACCCAGACCGATGGCGGCTTGGTGGCGCGCCTGGGCGAGCAGATGCGGGCCCATTTGCAGCGCATGGCTGGGCACTGATCAATCGCTGGATGCCGCCTGCGGCCGGTCGGGTATAAACAAGCTGATGCCCTCAAGACTCCAGCGCAAGACCCCATCATGATCATCTCGCACACCCCCGCCCCAGCGTCCACCGCGACCCTGGCTCAGCGCGCAGCCGCCATCGAAGCAGCCCTCGAGCAGCGTGGTCTGAACCCGGCTGAGCACATCGAGGCGCAGGCGCACTTGATTGACGAACAGTGGCTGCCGGAGAACGGCGCCCGCGTGGTGGCCCGGGCCTGGACCGATGCGGCGTTTCGGCAACGGTTATTGACCAATGGGCGCGATGCGGTGGCTGAGTTTGGCATCCAGATGCCCAAGCACCACCGCCATTTGGTGGCGCTTGAAAACACGGCTCGGCTGCACAACGTGATCTGTTGCACCCTGTGTTCCTGCACGGCCTTCACCGTGATTGGTTTGCCGCCCGACTGGTACAAGGACCTGGAGTACCGAGCGCGTGTGGTGCGCCAGTCACGCACTGTGCTCAAGGAGATGGGCCTCGTTCTGGCGCCTGATGTGGAGATCCGGGTTTGGGACACCACGGCCGACACCCGTTACATGGTGCTGCCTGAACGGCCGGCCGGAACCGAGGGCTGGTCAGAGGCGCAGTTGGCGAGCCTGGTCACGCGCGACGGCATGATTGGCGTGGCGGCAATTTAAGGGGCTTGACACGATGGACGGCCTACACGATCTCGGTGGCAAACAGGGCTTTGGCCCAGTGCGCTATTCACCCAACGCGGCGGTGTTTCACGCGCCCTGGGAACAGCGGGTCAACGCCTTGTATGGTTTGGCGGTGAAGCTGGGTATTTTCAACATGGATGAATACCGCCATGCCATCGAGCGCATGGCGCCGCGCCACTACCTGGCCGCCGGCTACTACGAACGCACACTGACCAGCCTGGCCACGCTGTGCGTTGAAAAAGGGGTGGTGACGCTGGCCGAACTGGAGCAATTGGCACAGGGCGGTTTTCCGTTAGCCCTGCCCAGCGCGCCCGGGCGCAGCAATCAGGCAATGCGCGAACGCTTTGTGCCGGGTGACCGGGTCACGGTGCGCACCGACCTGGTGGCCGGCCATGTGCGCATGCCGGCCTACATCCGCGGCAAGCACGGGGTGGTGGTGAGTGCGTCGCCGGCCTATCCGTTCCCCGATGCACACGCTCACGGCGTGGCGGCGGTCGATGAGCCCACCTATGACGTGCGCTTCGAAGCGCTTGAGCTTTGGCCTGAAGCGGCCGAGCCGGCTGGCGTGTACGTGGCGGTGTTCCAGAGCTACCTGAACCGCCGCAGCGATCAGGCCAGATAGCTGGCGAGTTGGGCAATGTCCACATTGCCGCCCGAGACAATGACACCGACGCGTTTGCCGCGCACATCCACTGCGCCCTGCATCGCCGCCGCCATGGCCAGGGCCCCTGTGGGCTCCACCACCATTTTCATGCGCGCCGCTGCAAAGCGCATGGCCTCGACCAGTTGAGCGTCGCTGACGGTGACGATGTCGGCAACCAGAGACTGGATGACAGGGAAGGTCAGCTGACCTAGAAATTGAGTCTGAGCCCCATCAGCGATGGTGCGGGGTGTATCAATGCGCACAATGTGGCCCAGACGCTTGCTTTGCTGGGCGTCGTTGCCGGCCTCGGGTTCGACCCCGATCACCACGCAGTCCGGGCTGAGCCTCTGGGCCGCCACGGCACTGCCCGAAATCAGGCCGCCACCGCCCAGACAGACCAGCAGCAGGTCCAGCGGGCCGGCGTCTTCCAGCAGCTCCTTGGCCGCCGTGCCCTGACCGGCCATCACATGGGCATGGTCGTAGGGCGGAATCAGGGTCATGCCTCGCTCTTGGGCCAGTTGGCGGCCAATCGCTTCGCGGTCTTCGGTGTAGCGGTCGTAGCTGATGACCTCGGCGCCGTAACCCCGGGTCGCTGCCATTTTGACGGCGGGGGAGTCCTGCGGCATCACGATGGCAGCAGGAATGCCGAGCAGGCTGGCCGACAGCGCGATGCCCTGGGCATGGTTGCCCGAGCTGAAGGCACAGACCCCGAGCCGCTTTTGTTCGGGCGTGAACTGTGCGAGTGCGTTGTAGGCCCCGCGAAACTTGAAGGCGCCCATGCGCTGGAAGTTCTCGCACTTGAAAAAAAGCTGGGCGCCAGTCAGCGCGTCGGCAGTTTGCGAGGTCATCACCGGGGTGCGGTGGGCAACCCCCTGCAGGCGAGCGTGCGCTGCGGCCACGTCGTCGTAGTCAATGGCCAGCGTCATGGCTGTTCCTTATTTGGCAAACAGGGAATCGAGATTCTTGAAGGCCTTGAATTCGATCGCATTGCCAAACGGATCGAGGAAGAACATGGTGGCCTGCTCGCCGGGCTCGCCTTTGAAGCGGATATACGGTTCGATGATGAACGCCGTGCCCAGGGCCTTGAGCCGGGCAGCCAGCGCCTCCCAATCCGGCAGGTTCATCACCAGGCCGAAGTGCCGCACTGGCACGCCGTGGCCATCGACCTCGCTGCGTGAGACCTCGGCATTCATGTTCGGGCTCAGGTGCGCCACGATCTGGTGACCTTGGAAGTTGAAGTCCACCCACTCCGCGCTGCTGCGCCCCTCTGGACATCCCAGCACGCCGCCGTAGAAGGCTCGGGCTTGGTCCAGGTTGGTAACGGGAAAGGCGAGGTGAAAGGGCTGCATGGGTGATCTCCGTGAAGGGACGATGCTAACAAAGGCGCCGCCGTGTCCCCTCAGTTGACCATCACCAGCTTGCCCTTGACGCCACGCGAGCCCATGTGGGCATAAGCCGCCTTGAGCTCGCTCATCGGCATGGTCCGGTCAATCACCGGCTTGATCTTGCCCTGGCCGTACCACTGGGCCAGCTCGGCCATCATCGCGGCATTGGCCCGGGGCTCCCGTTTGGCAAAGTCGCCCCAGAAAACACCGACGATGGACGCACCCTTGAGCAGGGCCAGGTTCAGTGGCAAGGAAGGAATGGGGCCGGCGGCAAAGCCGACCACCAGGTAGCGGCCGCGCCAGGCGATGCTGCGAAACGCCGCTTCGCTGAAATCGCCGCCCACCGGGTCGTAGATCACATCGGGGCCCTTGCCGTCGGTCAGGGCCTTGACCGCGTCGCGCAGGTTGCTGGCGCTGTAGTTGATGCTGGCGTCAGCGCCGATGGACTGGCACAGCGCGCATTTCTCGTCGGTCGAGGCGGCGGCGATGACCCGCGCGCCGCAGGCCTTGGCAATTTGGATAGCTGCAGTGCCCACGCCGCCCGCTGCTCCAAGGATCAGAACCGTCTCGCCAGCCTTGAGTTGGGCCCGGTCGATCAGTGCATGGTGCGAAGTGGCATAGATCATGATGAAGGCCGCGGCGTCCACCATGGGCATACCCGGGGGCAGCGGCAGGCACAGGGCGGCTGGCGCCAGGGTGTGGGTGGCAAAGCCACCGGTGCCGGATAGGCAGGCCACGGCCTGTCCGACTTTCAGGTCGGTGACGCCCTCACCGACAGCCTGCACGGTACCAGCGTATTCCGAGCCTGGCACGAAGGGAAGTGGCGGCTTCATCTGGTACTTGTTCTGCACGATCAGCAAATCCGGGAAGTTCAGGCTTGCAGCGCTGATCTCCAGCAGCACCTCCCCCGCCTTCGGCTGAGGTGTTTGGAGCGTCGTCCAGGTCAGGGCGTCAACGCCCACGGGGTTCTCACAGAGCCAGGCTTGCATTGGGTTGGTTCCTTATTGTGGTTGTCATGATAGGCGTACGACCAGCCTCAAAATGTCCCATGGGTGACCTCCCTCTGGACAGCGAGTGGGCCACCTACAATGCCCATAAAGCAAGTACCCGACATGAAAATTCTTATCTGTAACGACGACGGCTACCAAGCGGCGGGGATCATCGCTCTACAACAGGCGCTCAGGGGAATGGCGGATGTTGAAGTGGTAGCGCCCGAACAGAACAACAGCGCCAAATCCAATGCTCTGACCCTGCATACCCCGCTTTATGTCTATCAGGGCCCGCCCGGCGTTCGTTACATCAACGGCACCCCGGCCGACTGTGTTCATGTTGCTTTGTCCGGCTTGCTCGGCTACCGGCCAGATCTGGTGGTGTCGGGTATCAACAACGGTGCCAATATGGGCGACGACACGATTTACTCCGGCACTGTTGGCGCCGCGATGGAAGGCTATCTGTTCGGTATCCCGGCCATCGCGTTTTCCCAGGTCGAGAGAAACTGGGGCCATCTTGATGCGGCCGCGTCCAAAGCGCGTGACCTGGTTCAGCAAATGGCGCAGCTGAACCTGATTGGTAGCAGCCCGTGGTTGCTCAATGTCAATATCCCTAATTTGCCGCTGGAAGAGATCCGCCATGTCAAGCTGTGCCGCCTTGGACGTCGGCATGCGGCCGAACCGGTGATCACCCAGTTGAGCCCCCGAGGCGACACCATGTACTGGATCGGTTCGGCTGGGGCAGCCATGGACGATTCGGAGGGCACGGACTTCCACGCCACCAACCAGGGCCATATCGCGGTGACACCTCTCAAGGTGGATCTGACCGACCACGACCGGCTGGGTTACTGGGCCCAAACTGCGGCGCGGTTTTCGCCTCAGACGTCATCGGACGCGCCCGCCGCACCTGCCGCCTGACTTGGCTGCCATGAAAGAGCGCCCCAGTTTTCCCGCTCGACTGGGTTTGCCTGCGGCGCCGGCACCGACACGCCGCGCCGCCGAGTCAACGGTGCAAGGCCTGGGCATGGATTCCAGCGCGGTTCGTATGAACATGGTGCGCAAGCTGGAAGCTCAGGGCCTCGCTGACCCGCAGGTGTTGGAGGCGCTGCGTACCGTCGAGCGACACCGCTTTGTCGATACGGCGTTGGTCAATCAGGCCTATGAGGACACGAGTCTGCCCATTGGTCTGGGGCAAACCATTTCCAAGCCTGGCGTCGTGGCACGCATGCTGGCGCTGCTGCGCAGCGGGCAGGCCGACCGTATGGGGCGTGTGCTGGAGATCGGCACCGGCTGCGGCTATCAGGCGGCCGTGCTGAGCCACCTGGCTAGCGAGGTTTACAGCATCGAGCGGCTGCGCGGCCTGCACGACAAGGCGCGTGACAACTTGCGGCATCTGCGGTTGGCCAATGTGCATCTGCTGTTTGGTGATGGGCGTGAGGGCTATGCCGCTGGCGCGCCCTATGCGGGCATCATTGCGGCCGCTGGCGGTGAGGCCGTGCCGCAAACCTGGCTGGATCAGCTGGCCATGGGCGGGCGCTTGGTGGCGCCGGTGGCAGTCGGTGCGGCGTCCGCTGGTCAGCAGGCACTGCTTGTGATCGACAGATCACCGCAGGGTATGCGCCAGACCGTGCTGGAGGCCGTTCATTTTGTCCCCCTAAAATCAGGCCTAGGATGAAAGACAAAACGATGCTCGCAGCAAACAGGGGATTCCGGGCCGCCAGCATGGCACTGGTGCTGGGCGCTGTGTTGGCCGCTTGCGGCACCAAAGGCGTCAACCAGGCCCCGGTGGAGGACCGCAGCGCCGGCTTGGCGCGGCCTGCCGTCGCAGCCACGCAGCCGCTGGTATCGGCGGTACCGGCGGCACCGGCTGCATTGGTTGCGCCGGTCAGCGTGCCACCCGCCGGTGCAGACAATGCCGGCAAACCTGGCTACTACACCGTCAAGTCCGGCGACACGCTGATCCGCATTGGGCTGGACCACGGGCAGTCGTCTCGGGATCTGGCGCGCTGGAACAACCTGGACAACCCCAACCGACTTGAAATCGGCCAGGTGTTGCGGGTCACACCGCCGGCGGCAGCGGCTGCTGCGGCAAGCAGCCGGCCTGTGGCCCAGGCCAATGCGACGCCGTCTCCCCTCGCGCAGTCGGCACCGGCTGAAAAGGCCTCAGCGCCAATGGCGCCAGCCTCAGCGTCCGCGCCCGCCGCCAGTGCCGCAGCGCCGGCCACGGACGACGACATCGCCTGGATCTGGCCGACCAACGGACCGGTCTTGGCGGGTTTTGACGAGGTCAAGAACAAGGGCCTGGACATTGGCGGTGCGGCTGGTGACCCGGTGTTGGCTGCGGCCGACGGTCGGGTGGTTTACGTGGGCGCAGGCTTGCGCGGCTATGGCAACCTGATCATTCTCAAACACAACAACACCTACCTCACGGCCTACGCCCACAACCAGACTCTTCTGATCAAGGAGGATCAAACCGTGCGCAAAGGGCAGAAAATCGCTGAGATGGGCAGCAGCGACGCCGACCGTGTCAAGCTGCATTTTGAGGTCAGGCGCCAGGGTAAACCCGTTGATCCTGCCAAGTACCTGCCATCGAAGTGAGCAGGTGACCGCTCTGAGCGGGAAGGAGCCCGGTGCGTTCGCCGACAATAGGGCATGACTGACGACACCACAACGACGCCCTTGTCCGATCTGCCCGGGCTGTGGGTGGAATCGCTGGATCTCGACGCCCAGGGCGTGGCCCATCGACCTGATGGCAAAGTGGTCTTCATTGAAGGCGCCTTGCCGTTTGAGCGGGTGGACCTGAACGTGCACCGCCGCAAGAACAATTGGGAGCAGGGCACTGTTTCCACCATCTACCAGTCCTCGTCGCAGCGTGTGACGCCGGGATGCCCGCATTTCGGCCTGCACCCGGGCGCTTGCGGCGGCTGCAAGATGCAGCATTTGCATCTCGCCGCACAAGTGGCAGTCAAGCAGAGAGTTCTGGAGGACAACCTTTGGCACCTGGGCAAGGTCAAGGCGGAACAGGTGATGCGTCCAATCGAAGGCCCGCCCTGGGGCTACCGCTACCGCGCCCGGCTATCAGTCCGGCATGTACGCAAGAAGGGTGCCGTACTGATTGGTTTTCATGAACGCAAAAGCAGCTATGTGGCAGACATCAAGGTTTGCCATGTACTGCCGCAGCATGTCAGTGACCTGCTGATGCCCCTGCGGCAACTGATTGGCTCAATGGATGCCATTGAAACCTGTCCCCAAATCGAACTTGCCTGTGGCGACACCGTCACCGCCTTGGTCCTGCGCCACTTGGAGCCTTTGAGCCAGGATGATCTGGGACGACTGCGCCAATTTGCCGCGTGTCGACCTGGCCTCCAGTGGTGGCTTCAGCCCAAGGGACCGGACACCGCACAACGTCTGGATGAGGGTGGGTCGCAACTCAGCTATGCCTTACCAGAATTCGGCCTGTCCATGCCCTTTAAGCCGACCGACTTCACCCAGGTCAATCCTTACATTAATCGCGTTCTTGTGTCGCGAGCACTGCGCTTGCTGGATGCCCAAGGGCACGAGCGGGTCATCGACTGGTTCTGCGGCTTGGGGAACTTCACCCTGCCCATTGCGACCCAGGCAGCCCAAGTGTTGGGCGTTGAAGGCAGCGAAACCCTGGTGGCCAGGTCACGTCAGAATTTTTTAGAAAATCAGGCGCAAAGCCGCGCCAGTCTTGCATTGTGTACTACTGATTTTATAGCGAGAAATCTGTTTGAGATGACGCCGGAAGTGCTGCTGCTTGATGGCCTGGCCGATAAGTGGTTGATCGATCCCCCACGGGAGGGTGCATTTGCGCTCATCAAGGCCTTGGTGGACCTCCAGCGGCAGGCCTCTGACGACGGTGTGCCAGGCACCTCTGACATCGGGGGCTGGCAGCCGCCCAAGCGGATTGTGTACGTCAGTTGCAATCCTGCTACCTTGGCTCGGGATGCAGGATTGCTCGTCCATGGCGGCGGTTACCGCTGCACATCGGCCGGCGTGATCAACATGTTTTCTCATACTGCCCACGTCGAAAGCTTGGCGGTCTTCGATCGCCAGAACTGACACGTTGCCCGAGTTGACATTTATTCCTTAGCTTTTGCGTCTTTCTCCGGTGGCTTGGCCTTGGCCTTTGCCGTGGGTGCTGTGGCCGGGGTCTCCTTGGCTCCCGGTTTGCCGGTTTTGTCTTTGGGTGAGGCCTTGGCTTTTTCGTCGGGCAAGATCTCTTCAACCGGCTCCACTTTGACAACCGAGGCGCGCACGCCTTCGATCTTGTTCTCGCGCATGTACTCGTCCATCTCTTTCCAACCCGCAAACACGGCAGCCTTGGAGGCCTCTTCGTTTTTGGTGTAGCAGTCTTCAATGCTACGCAGACCATGACGGCAGGCGCCGCCGATGGCCTTGGCTTCGGCTTCGCGCTGGGCGATACGAGGATCCGGACCCATGCCGGGAATGTCGCAAGCGACCAGTAACAGAGCAACGAGGAGGAGAAAAAGGCGCAAAGTCATGAATTGGGTTAACGGGATAGACCTCTTATCGACAGATGACGCGCCGCATTGAGCCTGATGAGGCCAAAGACCAAAAAAAGGCCCTGAAAAGGGCCTTTGTTGGAGCTGGTCTAAAGCTGCTTTCAGTCCCGTTCGCCACCGAAAATGCCAAGCAGGGCAAGAAGGCTCTGGAAGACATTGATGATGTCAAGGTAAAGCGCGAGCGTGGCGCTGATGTAATTGGTTTCGCCGCCATCAACAATCCGCTTGAGGTCGTACAGCATATAGGCGCTGAAAATGCCAATAGCCGCCACCGACATCGCCATCATGCCGGCCGTTGAGCCGACAAACATGTTGATGACGCCGCCTACCACAAGCGCGATGGCGCCCACAAACAGCCATTTGCCCATGCCAGACAGATCGCGTTTGATGACGCTCGACAAGCTGGCCATCACGAAAAAGACGCCGGCTGTGCCGCCAAAAGCCGTCATGACCAATTCAGACCCGTTCTTGAAGCCCAGCACCATCGCGATCATGCGCGACAGCATCAAGCCCATGAAGAAAGTGAAGCCGAGCAGCACCGGCACGCCTGCGGCCGAATTCTTGGTTTTTTCGATAGCGTAGATGAAGCCAAAAGCCCCCGCCAGGAACACGACCAAGCCCAATCCGCCGTTGAGCGATTGCGCCAGCCCCATGGCCACACCCAGCCACGCCCCCAGCACCGTGGGCACCAGGCTCAGCGCCAACAGCCAGTAGGTGTTTCGTAGAACCTTGTTGCGTTGGGCGGCAGTTGCGAGATCCGAATAGCCGTGCTCGAAAGTTTGAACGTTATCAACCATGGTCATGCTCTCCTTCAGCGCCCGCAAAACACAGGCATTTTTATTTTAGACTGAATCGCGTGCGTTCGTAAACAGGGCAGAACTTGCGCCCAAGAGCCTGCGCTCGCGGTATGCTCGCATGCTCTAGCAAACCCGATATTTCCCATGAAAACCAAACCGACCCTTGAATTCCTTGACGTCAAAGGCATGGCTGCCGCTGCCGAAAAAGAAGCGATGCAGAACCAGTGGGCCGTCACGATCGCGATTGTGGACGATGGGGGGCATTTGCTGTGGTTGCAGCGACTCGATGGTGCAGCACCGGTGTCGGCGCATATTGCACCTGCCAAAGCCCACGCGGCAGCTTTGGGACGCCGTGAGACCAGGATTTACGAGGAAATTATCAACGGTGGTCGGGCATCATTCTTGAGCGCGCCCGAGATCAAGGGCCTACTCGAAGGCGGAGTTCCCATCATGAAAGACGGTCAATGTCTGGGCGCCGTTGGCGTCAGCGGTGTGAAATCGGTTGAAGATGCGCAAATTGCCCGGGCGGCGATCGCTTTTCTGGCGATCTAGTCTGTACGCCGTTCCTCCAGGGCGAAGGTGAAGGGCGCGGTGGTCCACATGGCCTCTGGCACGTCACCGCGCCGACCGGGCTGGTAACGCCAGCGCAGCACCCAGGTTAGCGCTGACTTGTCCAAGCGCTCGAACCCGCTCGAGCGCGAGATTTCAGCCCGCTGCGCACTGCCGTCGGCGGCTATCAGGATGCGGACCACCACCCGGCCCTGCTCGCCAAGCCGCTGGCTCAACTCTGGGTACGCATCTTTGGTAATGCGCAAGTATTCTGCAGCGACCAAGGGCAGTTCGATGCGCGCCTGCTGTGTGGGCTCGAGTTTGCTGGAGGCCCCCACCGGGGCCGGACCGCTGACCTCGGCGAATCGGGACGGGCTGCTTGGGCTGGTCAGGCCCGCTGCGAGGAGCCCGTCGTTTGCCGGGGCCAGCGGCGCCGCCGTTGGAGCGCTCGCCTCAGGCCGCCGGGCTTGCATGGCTGTGCCTGGGGCCGCAGCTGATTCGGCAGTCGGCCTACCAGCGGGCGCTGGCTCGACCGCTAGGCCTCGGGGACTGGGCCGGTGTCCATCGCCCGAGAGGCCGACGGGTGGCTCCTGGGGCGTCGGGTCTGCCTTCCAGTCACGGATGACTGGCCGGGGCTGGTTTAGCGCGGGCGAAGGTGACAGGTTTGCGACTGGGGTCGGGGCCACAGTGGGCACAGCCAACGGCTCAGCTTGGGCGAACAGCGAGACGTTCAGGACTGCGGGCATGCCCGGGGCCCGGACGAGCTGGCGCCATTCGGCTTTCACAAGCAGCAGGTGGGCTCCGACCACCAAGCCGGCGACCAGCCAGGCCCGGGGCCCGACGATGGGGGTCTGGCCAGAGTCCATCAATGTGCGCTGATCAGTAATTCAGCCGTTCCGGCCGGATTTCTTGCAGGATGGTGGTTGCAATTTCCTCAATCGACTTGGTCGTCGTGGAAAGCCATCGGATGCCGCTGCGACGCATCATGGATTCAGCCTCGTTCACTTCCATGCGGCAGTTATCCAAGGCCGCATAGCGGGAATTCGGACGGCGCTCGTTGCGAATTTCACTCAACCGTTCAGGTTGAATGGTCAAACCGAACAGTTTGGGCAGATGGGGCTTGAGCGCCGGCGGCAGGTGGCGGCGTTCAAAGTCCTCCGGGATCAGCGGGTAGTTCGAGGCTTTCAGCCCATATTGCATCGCCAGGTACAAGGAGGTGGGCGTTTTGCCGCTGCGGCTGACGCCCACCAGAATCACGTCGGATTGTTCCAGATCGACATTTGATTGACCATCGTCGTGGGCTAAGGAGAAATTGATGGCTTCGATACGCGACTGGTAGGCTTTGCTTTTGCTGGCATCGCTGAAACGGCCGATGCGGTGATTCGATTTCACCTGTAATTCGTTTTCCAATGGTCGGACAAAGGTGCTGAACATGTCCAGCAGCATGCCCTGGCAGCCGGCGCTGACCACTTCAAGGACCTCAGTGTTCGCCAAGGTGGTGAAAACCACCGGTTTTTTGCCATCTACCACGGCCGCGTGATTGACTTGCCGAACCGCTTGATGGGCCTTGTCCACCGAGTCGACAAATGGCAGGCGAACATGGCGGAACTGGGTTTCAAATTGGGCCAGGATGGCGTTGCCAAAGGTCTCCGCAGTGATGCCTGTGCCGTCAGAGATGAAAAATACTGTTCGGTTTGACATGGTGAAAGTCGACTTTGTGTGCTGGTCGTGCATTGGCCGGGACGCCTTTGATTGTGACTGCTCCGACGCCTACAATTAGGCCAATTCGATGTTTCTGCGTGGGCTGGCCTGGCCGTCCTGCCAAAAGCCCTCGTCAGACTTCAGCCATGGCCTTGTTCAGCGCGCCAGAAGCGCTGTATTTGACGGGCGTTATGCTTTCAATTTCTGGAGTATCTCAATGTCTTCACTTGTCAGCCCGACCGCCCTGGTCGTCCCGTTTGAGAATTTGAGAATGACCGATGTCGAGCTGGTGGGCGGAAAAAATGCCAGCCTCGGCGAAATGATTTCTCAACTGCCCGTTGGCGTCAAGGTGCCGACCGGTTTTGCCACCACGGCGCATGCCTATCGCGAATTCCTGGCCTTTGGCGGCCTCGACGGCCGCATCAACCACTTGTTGTCAGGTCTTGACACTGATGATGTCAGGGTGCTGGCTCAGGTGGGCGGACAAATCCGGACGATGGTTGAAGCGCAGCCGTTTCCGGCAGCTTTGGAGGAGGCGATCCGGGCCGCCTACCTCGCCCTGAGCGGGGCGACAGTTGGCGCCTCGTTTGCAGTGCGCTCTTCGGCAACAGCTGAAGATTTGCCTGACGCCTCTTTTGCGGGCCAGCAAGAAACGTTTTTGAACGTGAGCGGGATTGATGACATCCTGCACAAGATCCGCGAAGTGTTTGCCTCGCTCTACAACGATCGGGCCATCAGCTATCGGGTGCACAAGGGCTTTGCGCACCAGCATGTGGCCTTGAGCGCTGGTATCCAGCGCATGGTTCGATCGGACCTGGGTGCGGCCGGGGTGATGTTCACCATCGACACCGAGTCTGGTTTTTCAGACGTGGTGTTTATCACCTCCAGTTACGGCTTGGGCGAGACAGTGGTGCAAGGTGCGGTAAACCCAGACGAATTTTATGTGCACAAGCCCATGTTGCGGGCTGGCAAACGTGCGCTGATTCGCCGTAGCCTTGGCTCCAAGCTGATTCAGATGTTGTTTGCGTCGCCAGCCGAACAGGCCTCGAGCGGCAAACTGGTCAAGACCATTGACGTACCCACCGAGATGCGCAACCGTTACTCACTGAGCGACAATGACGTGGAAAAGCTGGCGGCACAGGCGCTGGTCATTGAGCAACACTACGGCTGCCCGATGGATATCGAGTGGGGCAAGGACGGTATTGACGGCGAGCTCTACATCCTGCAAGCCCGACCCGAGACGGTCAAGAGCCAGGCTGCTGGCAAGGCGGAATACCGCTACAAACTCAAGGGCAAGAGCCCCGTCGTGGTTGAAGGTCGGGCCATTGGTCAGAAAATCGGCACCGGGCCGGTGCGCGTGATTGAAAACCTTTCCGACATGGACCAGGTCCAGGCTGGTGATGTGCTGGTGACCGACATGACCGATCCAAATTGGGAGCCGGTCATGAAACGCGCCGCTGCCATTGTGACCAACCGTGGTGGGCGCACCTGCCACGCCGCCATCATCGCTCGCGAGTTGGGTATTCCTGCCGTCGTCGGCTGTGGCAATGCCACCGAGGTGCTCAAGGACGGCATGTTGGTCACGGTGAGCTGCGCCGAGGGAGACACCGGCTTCATCTACGATGGCCTGCTCGAAACCGAAGTGTCAGAGGTGCAGCGCGGCGTCATGCCCGATGTTGGCGTCAAGATCATGATGAACGTTGGCAACCCCCAGCTCGCTTTCGATTTTTGTCAGCTGCCCAATGCCGGTGTCGGCCTGGCCCGGCTCGAATTCATCATCAACAACAACATTGGCGTTCATCCGAAAGCGATCCTCGACTATCCGAACATCGACGCCGACTTGAAAAAAGCGGTCGAATCGGTGGCCCGGGGACATGCCTCGCCGCGCGCCTTTTATGTGGACCGGGTGGCGGAAGGCGTTGCCACGATCGCCGCTGCTTTCTGGCCTAAGCCCGTGATCGTGCGCCTGTCGGATTTCAAGAGTAACGAATATCGTAAGTTGATTGGTGGCAGCCGCTACGAGCCTGAGGAAGAAAATCCGATGCTGGGTTTTCGCGGTGCGGCACGTTACGTCAGTGCCGAATTCGGCGAGGCCTTTGCGATGGAGTGCGAAGCAATTAAACGCGTACGGCTGGACATGGGGCTTAGCAATGTCCAGGTGATGGTTCCGTTTGTGCGGACGTTGGCTCAAGCACGCAAGGTCACCGGACTGCTGGCCGCGCACGGTCTCCAACGTGGCGAACAGGGCCTGCAACTCATCATGATGTGCGAGATCCCGAGCAACGCCATTCTGGCCAATGAGTTTTTGGCCTACTTTGACGGGTTCTCCATTGGCTCTAATGACCTGACTCAGCTGACCCTGGGTTTGGACCGGGACTCCGGCCTTGCGCTTCTGGCGGCGGATTTTGATGAACGGGACCCGGCGGTGACCGCCCTGATTTCCATGGCCATCAATGCTTGCAAGGCGCAGGGCAAGTACATCGGCATTTGCGGCCAAGGGCCCAGTGACCACCCGGACTTCGCCCAATGGTTGTCGGATGCGGGCATCTCGTCCATTTCTCTCAATCCCGACTCGGTCGTGGCTACCTGGCAGCAGTTGGCAAGCCGCTAGAAAACACCTATGGTGCCCCTCGATCCGGGGTGACATCATGCGGGCATGGTAAGCCTCCGCCCGTCAAACCCCTCTGCAGTCTCCGGCACCGAGGGATACGCTTTACACGCGTCGCTGTTGGCGCTTTGGTTTGCCGCTTCTTTCGGCGTGGTTTTTTTCGCGCGTGACCTGGACGCCGTGGTTGCCGGCTGGCCCTTGGGTTACTGGCTGGCGGCTCAGGGCAGTGTGTTTGTTTTCATGGCCATCGTTGCTCTGTTTGCCTGGATCGCCAACCGTCGCGATCCAACGAGTAGCTTTGAGCCGAGGGAGTTCCTTGGGTACAGGCGGGGCATCCGACGCATATTTATCGGCTACATCATTTGTCTGCTGGTGTTCCTTGTAGGGATGGGACTTGCCGAGTCCTGGGGGCTCAAAAAAACTTGGATCGGCGCGATTTTTCTGCTCGCGACCATCGCCTTGTATGCGGGGATCGGTATTCACGGCCGCACCGCTGATGCTGCGGAGTACTACGTGGCTGGCCGCCGCATCCCTGCCATGTACAACGGTATGGCCACAGCGGCTGACTGGATGAGCGCCGCTTCGTTCATCAGCATGGCTGGTGGCTTGTATCTGCAAGGCTTCTCCGGGACGCTGACCCAGCCAGGGGGCCTCGTGTACGTCTTGGGCTGGACAGGCGGATTTTGCTTGGTCGCCCTGCTGGTGGCACCCTACCTCAGACAACTCGGGCTCTACACGGTTCCGGACTATTTCGGCCATCGCTTCGGTGGCCGTTGGCCTCGCTTGATTGCAGCGTTTGCCGCGATCCTGTGCTCCTTCACCTACGTCGTGGCCCAGATTTATGGCGTCGGTTTGATTGCGTCGCGAATGACAGGCGTGCAGTTCGAGATCGGCATTTTGCTGGGACTCGGCGGTGTGCTGGTCTGCTCATTTCTCGGCGGCATGCGCGCGGTCACCTGGACTCAAGTGGCTCAGTATGTGATCCTGATTCTGGCGTTTTTGATACCGGTTTCATGGCTCGCTTACAAACAGTTGGGCAACCCCTTGGCGCCCTTCGTCTATGAGCAGCAATTGCAGAAAATTGCGGTCATGGAACAGGCACTGGCAGAGGCGCCGGCCGAGATCGCGGTGACCCAGGAGTACGCCCGTCGGGCGCGAGACTATGCCTTGAAATTGCAGGATGTCGAGGCAGCCCTGGAGGCCGAACGTAGCGCGCTGAAGGCCAAAATCGGGCAACTCAACGAACTCCGCATGGATGAGTCTGTCGTTGTGGCGGCCAGGCGTGCGCTTTCTGCGCTACCGCGGGACGTACCGATGGCCCGGGAAGTTTGGACGCGCGCCATGCACGAAAATCTGGAGCGTGCCAAGCCGCTGGCAGGCATGCCGCGTCATGCCCAGGCCTTCGCCGGCGATCCGCAGGGTGATCCGGCACAGCAGCAGGCCTATGACTTGTCTCGACGGAATTTTCTTGCCTTGATGTTCTGCCTGATGGTTGGCACTGCTGGCCTGCCGCACCTGCTCACACGCTTCTACACGACGCGCACAGTGTCTGAGACTCGCACCTCGGTGGCCTGGTCCTTGTTCTTCATCGCATTGCTCTACATTTCCGCCCCGGCTCTGGCTGTGCTAGTGAAGTTTGAGATCATGAGCCAGTTGGTCGGGCAGAGTTTCAATCACCTGCCAACCTGGATCGCCCAATGGGCCAAGGTTGACCCGACGCTGATCTCGGTCCAAGACGTTAATGGCGACGGTATTCTGCAATTCGCCGAGTTGCGTTTGGGTGCCGACATCGTCATGCTGGCCACGCCTGAGCTCGGCGGCTTGCCCTATGTGGTCTCAGGGCTGGTCGCCGCTGGCGGTTTGGCGGCGGCACTCTCCACTGCCGACGGTCTGCTGCTGACGATCGGGAATGCGCTGGTGTATGACTGCTATTTTCAAGGGAAGACCAGACTGTCCGGCGCGCTCCGGAGTGTGATGTTGTCAAAGTTTGTGCTGCTGCTGGTGGCATTGATGGCGGCTTTCGTCGCTGCCCAACGCCCGGCAGACATTTTGTACTTGGTCTCTGCATCGTTCTCCCTGGCCGCTGCCGCGTTCGTCCCGGCCATGGTCGCCGGGATTTTCTGGCGGCGAACCACGCGTCTGGCAGCGACTGCCGGCATGAGCGCTGGCCTCGGCCTCACCATTGCCTATATGCTGCTGAACACGCCCGCCATCAGGTTGGCGCTTGGCTTGAGCGGCTCTGGACTCTGGTTCGGTATTCAGCCAGTGTCGGCGGGTGTGTTTGGGGTTGTTGCCGGGATTGTGGTGATCATTGTGCTGACGCTTTTGTTGCGTCGGACAGCTGGTCTATAATCACTGGCTTCGCCTTTCCACACCCTATGTCGACGCTTGGGGGTGGATCATCCGCCCGCTTCGGGCTTTCCATAAGGAGTATCAATGCGTCATTACGAGATCATTCTCATGATCCACCCGGATCAGAGCGAGCAGGTTCCGGCCATGCTGGAGCGTTACAAAGGCATGATTACCACCGGTGGTGGCAAGGTGCACAGGGTTGAAGACTGGGGACGTCGCCAATTGGTTTACATGATCAACAAACTGGCCAAGGCGCATTATCTTTGCGTGAACATTGAAGCGGACCAGGCTGTCATGGCTGAGTTGGAGCATGCTTTTAAGTTCAATGACGCCGTTTTGCGGCATTTGACAGTGTTGCGGAAGAAGGCCGATACCGGCCCGTCCTCCATGATGCGCACGGTCGAGCGCGAAGACGCCCGCAAGACCCAGCAGGCCGAATACCAGGCCTGACCCACGTTTGTCAGAGCAGGGCAAAACCCAGGTTGCCAATCGGCTCCAGTTGACGGCCAGCGTGGTGGCGCTCGATGGGCTGCGGTACACGCCGTCTGGACTGCCGGCACTCAATGTCAGGCTGGAACATAGCTCCAGTATGACCGAGGCAGGCCAGGTCAGGGCCATCAAGGCGGCCATCAAAGCGGTAGCCTTTGGTGCAGTGGCAGAGCGGCTTGCTGGGCAAGTCGTTGGCAGTGACTGGTGTTTCACGGGTTTTTTGACCACCCCGCTCAACGGCAAACACGTGGTGTTTCATCTTCAAGACTTTAGTTAGATCAACGCATTATTCAAGGAGCCCTTCATGGCTGGACCCAAACGTTTCAATAATAAGGACAAGCGTCCCAAGCGCCCCGCTCAAAACCTGCTGTTCAAGCGCAAGCGTTTTTGTCGCTTCACAGTGACCGGCGTCGAAGAAATTGATTACAAGGACATCGACACGTTGAGGGATTTCATTGCTGAAAACGGCAAGATCATCCCTGCTCGTCTGACCGGCACACGGGCTATTTTTCAGCGTCAGCTCAACACTGCAATCAAGCGTGCGCGCTTTTTGGCCATGTTGCCTTACAGCGACCAGCACAAAATTTAAGGAGCGCAATCATGCAAATCATTCTGCTCGACAAGGTGGTCAACCTTGGCAACCTCGGTGAAATCGTCCGCGTGAAAGATGGTTACGCCCGTAATTTTCTGATTCCTTCAGGTCGCGCACGGCGCGCAACCGCTGCTGCCAAGCAGGAGTTCGAGGCCAAGCGCGTCGAACTCGAAAAAGCGGCTGCCACCAAGCTGTCTGAATCCCAGGCACTGGGTGAAAAGTTGGCTGGCTCGGTGTGCAAACTGACCCAGAAGGCTGGCGTGGATGGGCGCCTTTTCGGTTCTGTGACCAATGCGGATATTGCCGAAGAGCTCAGCAAGACGGGTTTTAAGGTCGTCAAGGCCCAGATCCGCATGCCCAATGGCCCGATCAAGGTTGTAGGCGAGAGCGCAGTCAGCGTGGCTTTGCATACAGACGTGGTCGTGGACATCACTGTCTCTGTCTACGGCGAAACCGCCTAACCCTGGGCGACGCCGCGTCAGGCCGCCAGGGCGAAAGCCCGGGCGGCTTTTTTGATGGCTGCCTGCCCTGCTGAGTGCCATTTCACAGCTTGTGCACAGCTTTTCTCGGGCTTGCACACAGCTTTCCAATCGACGCCGCCGCCTGCGCGGCGTAGCATAGGCAGTTACGAGGAATTACCATGTCAGCCATACTTTCTGCCGTTGACGATGACTATGGGCTGGACCGGCAAGTGGCGCAGTTGCGCATACCGCCGCACTCTACAGAGGCTGAGTCGAGCGTGCTGGGCGGCCTGTTACTCGATAACGGGGCCTGGGACCGTGTCGGCGATCTGCTGACCGAGACAGATTTTTACCGGTTCGAGCATCGAATGGTCTTTGGCGCCATTGGCGCCTTGGTCAATGCCAGCAAGCCGGCCGATGTCATCACGGTTTTCGAATACTTGCAAAGCCAAGGCAAGGCCGACGACATGGGTGGGCTGTCCTACCTCAACGCCCTGGCCCAGTACGTGCCCAGCGCCGGCAACATTCGGCGCTATGCCGAGATCGTGCGTGAACGCGCCATTCTGCGCAAGCTGGTCAGCGCCAGTGACGAAATCGCTACCAATGCCTTCAACACCAGAGGGCGTCCGGTTGCCGCGATACTGGACGAGGCAGAGCAGAAAATCTTCAATATCGGCGAAGAGGGGGCGCGCACCAAGCAGGGCTTTCAGGCCATGGAGTCTCTGGTGGTCAAGCTGATGGACCGGGTCCAGGAGATGGCGGATAACCCGAATGATGTGACGGGGGTACCCACGGGTTTTTACGGCCTTGACCGCATGACGGCCGGCTTTCAGGCCGGTGACCTGATTGTGCTGGCGGCCAGACCCTCGATGGGCAAGACCGCACTGGCCATCAATATCGCCGAGCATGTGGCCTTGAACGAGGGCCTGCCGGTCGCGGTGTTTTCGATGGAGATGGGCGCAGCCCAATTGGCAGTGCGGATTGTCGGGTCCATTGGTCGCATTGACCAGGGACATCTGCGTACCGGTAAGCTGACTGATGATGAGTGGCCGCGTCTGACCGAGGCTATCGAAAGGCTGCGAACCATTTCGCTGCACATTGACGAATCGGCCGGCCTCACATCCAGTGAACTGCGCGCCAATGCGCGCCGGCTTTCGCGGCAATGCGGCAAGCTCGGCCTGATCGTTGTCGATTACCTGCAACTGATGAGCGGGTCCACCAATGATGGCGAAAACAGGGCAACCGAGTTGGGTGAGATATCGCGCGGCCTCAAGATGTTGGCCAAGGAGTTGCAATGCCCGGTGATTGCCCTGTCGCAGCTCAACCGCAGTGTTGAGACTCGCCCCGACAAACGCCCCATGATGAGCGACCTGCGCGAGTCAGGCGCCATTGAACAGGATGCCGACATCATCATGTTCATTTACCGCGATGAGTACTACACCAAAGAGGCCTGCAAGGAGCCCGGTGTGGCGGAGATCATCATTGCCAAGCAGCGCAATGGTCCCACCGGCACCGTGAAACTGGCTTTCCTTAAGCCCATCACCAAGTTTGAAAACCTGGCTTCGGGCGGCGGCGACGATTTCTGAGCACCCGTTCGAAGCGGGTGCTTAGCCGTTAAAGGACTTCGCTGGCGAAGTCTGCCAGCCGGGAGCGCTCACCGCGTGCCAGCGTGATGTGGCCGCCATGCTGCCAGCCTTTGAACTTGTCGACCGCGAAAGTCAGTCCTGAGGAGCCCTCGGTCAGATAGGGTGTGTCGATCTGGGCCAGATTGCCCATGCAGATGATCTTGGTGCCCGGCCCGGCACGGGTGACCAGGGTCTTCATCTGTTTCGGTGTCAGGTTCTGTGCCTCGTCAATGATGACGTACTTGTTCAGGAAGGTCCGTCCGCGCATGAAGTTCATGCTTTTGATTTTGATACGGCTTCGGATCAGTTCGCTGGTGGCGGCGCGACCCCACTCGCCGGCGCTGGTATCGGTCTTGCCAAGCACTTCAAGGTTGTCGTCGAGTGCACCCATCCACGGGCCCATTTTTTCTTCTTCCGTGCCTGGCAAAAAGCCGATGTCTTCACCCACGCTCACAGTCGCTCTGGTCACGATGATTTCGGTGTAGCGCCGGTCGTCCAGCACTTGCGTCAAGCCGGACGCCAGCGCCATCAGCGTCTTGCCGGTACCTGCGGTGCCGGTTAAGGTGACAAAGTCGATGTCCGGGTCCATCAACAGATTCATGGCAAAGTTTTGCTCGCGGTTGCGGGTGGTGATGCCCCACACAGCGTGTTTCAGGTGGTTGTAATCCTTGAGGGTTTTGAAAACCGCCGTCTTCCCGCGGATCTCGGTCACGCGGGCGTACAGGCTGGGTTCGCCCGGGGCTTCAAAAAACACAAACTGGTTGATCAAGAGCTGGGGGACGCTCGGGCCGGTGACCCGGTAGAAGGTGTGCAGACCCTGTTGCCAACTTTCGACCGAACTGCCATGGGTGGTCCAGAAATCAGTCGGCAGTGCCAGGGCGCCCGAATACAGCAGGTCGCCATCTTCGAGCGTCTTGTCGTTCTGGTAGTCGTCGGTGGCCAGGCCCAGGGCGCGTGACTTGACCCGCATGTTGATGTCCTTGGACACCAGCACAACTTCGCGGGGCGTGTGCTGCCGACGAAGCGCGTCAACCACGCCCAGGATCTGGTTGTCCGCCTTGCCTTGTGGCAGGCTGCTTGGCAAGGTGTAGTCGAGCAATTTGGTCTGGAAGAACAACTTACCGCCTGCTTCGCGATGACCGGTGGCATTCAGCGGCAGCCCATTGGCCATGTCCACACCGTTTTGACCAGCGAGTGCATCCAGGGTTCGGCTGGTTTGGCGTGCGTTGCGCGCCACCTCTGTGGTACCTTTTTTATGCCCGTCGAGCTCCTCGAGCACGATCATGGGCAAAAAGATGTCGTGTTCTTCAAAGCGGAACAGGCACATGGGGTCGTGCAGCAGGACGTTGGTGTCGAGCACAAACAGCTTGGCTGGACCGGCAGGACGGGTCTTTCGGGCTTTGGACGGTGTGGCGGCAGGCGCCGCCTTACCGACCGAAGGGGCAGCGACTGTGGCGCCTTGGTTGGCCAAGCGGCCGCGCCCGTTGCTTGCTTTCAGGGATGGTGCCGCAGCCGGGACCAGGTCGATGACCGGGGTCGGCGCCGCTGCCCGTGCGCTGACGGGTTCGGCCGGCACGCGCTCACTCTTGGCCGCTTTGGGTGAACCTGCGGCGATGACTTCGTAATCGCGTTCGGACAGGAGCGCGGCGCGTTTGGCTGGGGCTGTGGGCAATGGCATCGGACGAATGATCCTGAATGGAGGAGGGTGGGGATGCGCTCAGAAACAAAAAAGCCGCCAGGGCATCCGGGCGGCTTGATGGGGTGTCACGGCAGTCACATGTGAACGCATGCAGATCATTATGCATGACACCAATGACACACCGTGCATCGGCCTGTGCCGACCGACGATCAGGCCATGGCAGCGGCTTTTTTGAGTTCCTTGACGGCTTTCAGCACGTCGTCCACGTGACCTGGCACCTTCAGGCCGCGCCATTCCTCCTTCAGGACCCCATCGGCGCCGATCAGGAAGGTGCTGCGCTCAATGCCCTTGACCTTTTTGCCGTACATGATTTTGTTTTTGACCACGCCGAACATGTGACACATTTTTTCTTCGGTGTCGGCAATCAGCTCAAACGGCAACTCCAGCTTCATCTTGAAGTCGTCGTGGGATTTCATGTTGTCGCGTGACACGCCGAAGACGGTGGCGCCTGCTTTGGTGAAATCCTTGTAGTTGTCGCGGAACTGCATCGCTTCGGTGGTGCAGCCCGGGGTGTTGTCCTTGGGATAAAAGTACAGGATGACAATTTTTCCGAGGTGCGAGGAGTTGGAGACCCTGACGCCACCGGTTGCCATGGCATCGAATTCGGGGATGGGTTTATTGACAACAATCGCCATAGTTCATTGATCTCGTGTGACAGAACGCGTCATGCCTTTGGGCTGGGGGTGCATTGCAATGCTGGTGGTCTCCGAGCTTGCAACCGACGATTTTACCTTGAAATAGGGTGGGCCTGCGTTCGAGGCTGTCGCTCTCAGGTATTCTCAGCTATTCGAATCGGGCTCAATCAGCAGGGCCACCGCGACCTGTCGTCCCTCGCCCGCCAGAATGTTGTAAGTGCGGCAGGCGGCAGGCGTGTCCATGGTCTCCAGACCGATGCCTTTGTTGATCAGGGGTCTGAGCCATTCTGGACGGGGAAAGCGCAGGCGGCTGCCGCTGCCAAACAGCACGAGTTCGGTGCCGAGCGCGGACAACTGTTCGAAATGCGCCAAGTCTAAATCTTCGAAACGGGCGCAATCCCAGCCGAAGCGCTGCCCCTTGGAAGTCAGTACAACACTGCTGGTGACCTTGTCCTGGCCCACGCTGATCCAGCCCGTGCCGTAGCCACTGATCGATTGGACGCTGATGAAGTCAGGCTGAAATTTCATAACTCTGGGGTGGCGTCCGCCGGCTTGGCTGGCGTGTGCCGGGCACTGGGACTGGATGTGGTCAAATTATAGGTTTCGCCGGTGGCGACCGACCTGGAGAGAATGTGAAGACCATTCAAAAATCAGCCAAATTGGCCAACGTGTTGTATGACATCCGCGGGCCCATCATGGACGCGGCACGGCAGATGGAGGATGAGGGTCAGAAAATCATCAAGCTCAACATCGGCAACCTGGCGGTTTTTGGCTTCGATGCGCCCGAAGAAATCCAGCAGGACATGATTCGCAACTTGCCCAACTCCGCCGGCTACTCGGACAGCAAAGGCATTTTTGCGGCGCGCAAGGCGGTGATGCACGAGACCCAGAAGCAGGGCGTCGTCGGTGTCACCCTGGATGACATTTACCTGGGCAACGGTGCCAGCGAGCTCATCACCATGGCCACCAACGCCTTGCTGGACAACGGCGACGAGTTGCTGCTGCCCAAGCCCGACTACCCCCTCTGGACTGCTGCCACCAGCCTGTCCGGTGCGACCCCGGTGCATTACCTGTGTGATGAAGCCAACGGCTGGATGCCCAACCTGGACGACATCCGTGCCCGCATCACCCCGCGCACCAAGGGGATTGTGGTGATCAACCCGAACAACCCGACGGGCGTACTCTACGACACGTCGCTCTTGTTGGGGATCATCGAGATTGCGCGGGCGCACGGGCTGGTCATCCTGGCTGACGAGGTCTATGACAAAGTGCTGTACGACGGGGTGGAGCACACGGCCATTGCCAGCCTCTCAAGCGACGTGCTGACACTGACTTTCAACTCACTGAGCAAGAGCTACCGCTCCTGCGGCTACCGCGCTGGCTGGATGGTCGTCTCGGGTGACAAGAAAAATGCCGGCGACTACATCGAGGGCCTGAACATGCTCTCGAACATGAAGCTGTGCTCCAACGTGCCCGGGCAGTGGGCCATCCAGACCGCCCTGGGTGGCTACCAGAGCATCAACGACCTGGTGTGTGAAGGCGGGCGCCTGCGCCGCCAGCGCGACCTGGCCTACGAATTGATCACGGCCATCCCAGGGCTGAGCTGTGTCAAGCCGCAGGCCGCGCTGTACATGTTTCCCAAGTTGGACCCGGCGGTGTACCCGGTAGAAGACGATCGCCAGTTCTTTCTGGAGTTGCTGCGCGAAACCCGGGTGATGCTGGTGCAGGGCACAGGCTTCAACTGGTCGGCGCCGGACCATTTCCGCATCGTGTTCCTGCCGCACGAGGATGACCTGCGGGAGGCCATTGGCCGCGTGGCCCGCTTCCTGGCCGGCTATCGCAAGCGGCACGGCACCTGATTTACTATATTATTGATAGCATTAAATGTCCGCTGGACAAGGCTCTTAGCCTTATTTGACCTAAGAAATTTATGAAACCGATACAAGTTGGCCTCTTGGGCATGGGCGTGGTGGGCTCGGGCACTTTCAATGTGCTGCGTCGCAACCAGGACGAAATCCGGCGGCGCGCCGGTCGC
>Ga0114980_10000674_pt1 | contig 24372 bp, 19 predicted proteins | sample S_140806_EF_Meta_FD_87018 | JGI IMG/M metagenome (GOLD analysis project Ga0114980, IMG submission 87018) | Freshwater microbial communities from Lake Simoncouche, Canada to study carbon cycling - S_140806_EF_MetaG | ecosystem: Environmental > Aquatic > Freshwater > Lake | place: Lake...
GTTCTTCACCATGCTAGAGAAACCAGTTGTAGCAGGGATATTTACGTTCAATAATAAACCAGTTGTATTTTTTACGTAGTAATCGATTTCTCCAGAGATTCTGTTATTGAATAAACCGAAATCAATACCCGCATCTAATTGTGTAGTTGTTTCCCATTTCAAATCATCATTTCTTAATTGAGAAGGTCTTTGACCAGCAGCACCAGCATAACCAGCATCACCAGTGAATAAGCCCAATTGTGGGAAGTTACCAATTTCAGAGTTACCTACGATACCGTAAGAAGCTCTCGTTTTTAAGAAGCTAACTACTTTATTATCCATTAAGAACTTTTCGTTAGACAAGATCCAACCAGCAGAAACCGCTGGGAAGAAACCTGTTCTTGCATTCTTACCAAATCTAGAAGAGGCATCGATACGACCACTTGCAGAAACGATATACTTCTCATTGAAAGTATAATTAGATCTTAAGAAATAAGATAAGAATCTGAAGTCTGACTGAGATGAACTACCACCAGACTTAGTCGCCGCACTAGCAATTTTTTGATAAGAATCAGAAGGGAAACCAGTACCAGTTGTACTATTGTATTTCGCTTGAGATTGTTGGTATTGCATACCTAATGTTGCAGAAAAATTATGCTTACCAGCTACTTTATTGTAGTTGAAATAACTATTGGTGTTGTAGTTTGTAACGAATGCGCCTGTGTTCACACCCTCACCTGTTGCAGAACTTGTATTTCTAACAGTTTGAGTTTGGTAATAACGCTCTTCGTTTTGGCTTAAGAAGTCTAAACCAAATTCAGATTGGAAAGTTAAACCTGGTAATAATTTTACTTTGAAATAAGTATTACCAAAAGTTCTGTATACGTCTTGAACATACCTAGCGTAGTCAATTTGAATTCTTGGGTTAAAATATAAACCAACGTTTACATCACCTGGAGGCGTACCTGCTGGTAAACCAGTTGTTGGATCTAAGAATGGCGTCATTGGTAATAATGCTGCAGATTGTAATGGGTTTGAGAACGCATTATCACCTGGCAAACGACGGTTAAATGTTCTAGATAAACTTAAAGAAACACCTAAATCTAACCAGCTATTCGCTTGTTGGTCTACATTCAAACGACCTGTTGTTCTGCTGATATTGTTACCAACGATTGTACCACCTTGATCTAATTGTTGGAAAGAAGAGAAGAACTTCGTTTTATCATTACCACCTCTAATTTGTAAATCAGCTTGGCGGTATTCGCCTTTTTGGAAAGCTTGATCCTGCCAATCGTAAGATTTACTTGGATCTTTATCCCACTCACCATAGCTATGGTAGCTCATGATGTCATTTTTCATGTATGAGGTGTAGCTAGATGGATCGTTATAAGGAATGCCTTCTGCATCATCAGAATACTTAGCAGCTTCCATAGCTAACTCATTGTACTCAGTTGAATTCAACATTCTTACTCTCTTAGTTGCTTCTGATTGACCAGTTTGCAAGTTGAAAGTAATTTGAGTTCTTCCAGCTTTACCTCTTTTAGTTGTAATTAAAACCACACCATTTGCAGCACGAGATCCGTAGATCGCACCTGCAGAGGCATCTTTTAAAACTTCGATGGACTCGATATCATTTGGGTTCAAATCCGTCAAAGGATTCATATCTCCACCATAAGTAGATTGATCTTGAGCAGTTACTGGGATACCATCTAATACGTATAAAGGTTGGCTAGATGCAGAGATAGAAGAGTTACCTCTAATTCTCACTGTTACTGCTTGACCTAATTTACCAGATTGGCTATTAACAAAAACACCCGCAGCTTTACCTTGTAATGCCGCATCCACACTTGGTGTTGGCATGTACTCAATATCTTTACCTTTAACGCGAGCAATATTACCTGTTAATTCCTTTTTAATTAAAGATCCACCAAAACCAGTCACAACCACTTCTGAAAGTGATCTTACATCCTGTTTCAGTACAATTAAAAAAGACTTCGCATTGGTAGAAACCTGACGGCTTTCGTAACCAACTGCTACTACTTCTAATACTTTGTTTGCTTGAACTGCAATAGAGAAATTACCTTGTGCATCAGAGTTAACCCCTGTTTTAGTTCCTTTTACAAGTACACTCGCACCTGCAATTGGAGCACCCGATTCGTCGGTAACCTTACCATTGACTGTTGTGTTTTGAGCTATTGCTACTCCAATCATCAAAAAGGAGGCAAGAAAACTCAATAGAAAGAATTTTTTCATCATAGAATTTATTTTTTTTGAAAAAACCATATTGGATTGAAAGGCAATTTAACAAAAATTTAATAGTATTAAGCAATTGTTACCCTTTTTTTTGAAATTTTGTATTGAGAAAATGATTTTTACTTACATATAACTAAATTAAGTTATACAATATGCCATTATGTTTGATTTTCGGTAAATACGATGAAAGAAAAAAGGATTTCGGCCTATATTTACGCCATGAGTAAGTCAAAATCTGCCTTTTTTTGTACCAATTGTGGCTATGAGTCCGCAAAATGGGTTGGCAAATGCCCAGCCTGTAATGAATGGAATACTTTTACCGAAGAAGTCATAGATAAAGGCAAGGGTAACACAGCAACCTGGGAGGATTATGCCGTAACTCAAAAAGGGACCGAAGTTATTGGCATTAATGAAGTTCAAATTCAATCAGAAAAAAGAATAGATAGCTCAGATCCAGAATTGAACAGAGTCTTAGGAGGCGGCATCGTTCCAGGTTCTATTGTGCTTGTTGCAGGTGAACCAGGTATTGGAAAAAGTACTTTGTTTTTACAACAGGGTTTAATGATGAAGGATCAAACTGTTTTATATATCAGTGGAGAGGAAAGTATCCAACAAATCAAAATGCGTGCTGACCGATTGAGTTTGGAGAATGATCATTTTTATTTACTGACCGAAACGCATACACAAGCCATTTTTAAAGCCATCAAGAAATTAAAACCAACTGTGGTGATTGTAGATTCAATTCAAACACTTGAATCCAATTTAATTGACGCCGCAGCAGGAAGTATTTCTCAAATCAAACAAACTGCAGCAGAATTTCAAAGATTTGCAAAAGAAACTGGTACCCCTGTTTTTTTAATTGGTCATATCACTAAAGAAGGTTCCATTGCTGGACCAAAAATTTTAGAACATATGGTGGACACTGTGCTGCAATTTGAAGGTGATCGTCATTATGCATACAGGATGTTGCGTACTTTAAAAAACAGATTTGGCAGCACGAGTGAATTAGGTATTTATGAGATGACTGGAACGGGCATGAAAGTAGTCACGAATCCGTCTGCATTTTTAATTGCACAAAGAAACGATTCCTTAAGTGGAAGTACCATTGCAGCAGCGATGGAAGGGATGCGTCCTTTGTTGATCGAAGTGCAAGCATTGGTGACTCAAAGTGTGTATGGCACACCACAAAGAACGGTCACTGGATTTGATTTAAGAAGATTACAATTATTATTAGCGGTGCTTGAAAAGCGCGGTGGGTTTGCGTTTGGGATGAAAGATGTGTTTGTGAATATCGCAGGTGGACTTAAAATAGAAGACCCTTCATTGGACCTTGCGGTCATTCTTTCTTTGCTATCTTCCTACGAAGACATCCCATTGCCACAGGGCATTTGTTTTGCTGGCGAAGTCGGATTGAACGGCGAAATTCGCGCGGTAAATAGAATTCAACAACGCATTGCAGAAGCAGAAAAATTAGGTTTTGAAAAAATAATTATTTCTGGATTCAACACCAAAGGGATTGATACAAAAAAACATGGCATCGAAATTATTCCTGTTGAAAGAGTGGACGAAGCCTATCGTTTATTTTTCTAATCTTGAAAATTTTTGACGGTATACGAAACTACCTGAATGCTTTTTTGCATTTATTGTATCCACAAATTTGTTTTGGATGCGGTACAGATCAAGTTGAAAATGCTATGCCATTGTGTCCCAAGTGTATCCTAGATTTACCCTTTACTGATTTTTTTAGCATCGACGAAAATCCGGTTGAAAAAATATTTTGGGGCCGAGTGCCTGTTCAATCTGCGGGTGCTTTATTGTTTTTCACAAAAGACAGTTTAGTGCAAACACTGATGACGCAATTAAAATACCATCACAATAAAAGAGTGGGAATTTTATTTGGGAAGTTAATGGGCGAAGCTATCGAAGTGGAAGAAAGATTTAAGCAGGTTGATATTATAATACCTATTCCAATTAGCGCTTCCAAAATAAATAGTAGAGGTTATAACCAAAGTCAAGTGATTGCAATTGGGATGCAGCAGGTTTGGCATAGGCCCATCTTAGGAGATATTTTAATCAAAAAAAGCTGGTCCAATTCACAAACCAAAAAAAATAGAAAAGCAAGGTTGCAGCAAGTGCCAGACCTATTTATTTTAAACCACCCTAAAAGCATTGAAGGAAAAAATATATTACTGGTGGACGATTTACTAACAACAGGAGCCACGTTAGAAGCGGCCATTGAAACCCTGATGGCTGGATCGCCTGCATCTGTTTCGATTGCAGTGGCGGCTTATACCCTTTAAGCAAAGGATTGGTGAAGGATTTATTCAATAAATTAATCAGCTATTCCGTCAACTATTCAGCAAATTTCTTGTTATATTTATTACTTCAAACATTCAAAAGTCTATTATGAAAACGATACTTAGTTTCTTATTTATTGCTTGCAGCTTTTTTACAAACGCTCAAAGCATCCATAGCTTTAAAGTTAAAAGCATTGATGGCGGTCAGATTGATTTATCAAAATATAAAGGTAAAAAAATCATGGTGGTCAACACAGCAAGTCAATGTGGTTATACGCCTCAATATGCCTCTTTGCAAAAAGTGTATAGTCAATACAAAGATAAATTAGTGATCATTGGTTTTCCTTGCAATCAATTTGGTGGGCAAGAACCAGGTTCAAATGCAGAAATCGTTGAATTCTGCGAAAAAAATTATGGCGTTACTTTCCCGCTAGCAGACAAGGTAGACGTGAAGGGTACGGATCAATCTTCGATCTACCAATGGTTGACTCAAAAATCAAAAAATGGTGTGTTAGATGCGACCATTGGTTGGAATTTCAATAAATTTTTATTGGATGAAAATGGAAAAATGTTGGCTTATTTTCCAAGCAATGTAAAACCAGATAGCGACGCAATTTTGACTTACTTAAAATAAGTCCCTTACCCTAGGAAGTCCTATCTTCGCTGCATGTTATTGCGCGATATTATTGGTCAAGAAAAACTAAAACATCAGTTAGTAGAGATGGTTCAACACCAAAGATTGAGCCATGCCCTATTATTTGTTGGCCCAGAAGGATCTGGTGCATTGCCCCTTGCCATTGCATTTGCGCAATATTTGGTGAGCTCCCCTGCAACAACCAACCAAGTCTTGGACATGTTTGCAGACCCTGATGCACTTGCAAAACAAGTCCATACTTTCAACGAGCCAGATGCGATTGCAGACTTACCTGCCTATCAGCGAGCGAATCATTTGATGCACCCCGATCTGCACTTTTCTTTTCCAACCATCACAGAGAAACCTGGTCAAAAAAACATCAGTGCTAATTTTATAGAACAGTGGAGGGAATTTGTTCAAGGCTACCCATATGGTAATGTATTTGACTGGTTACAATTCATCAAAGCAGAAAATAAACAAGGTAATATTAGTGCAGACGAATGTGCTGAAATCATTAAAAAATTAAGTTTCAAAAGTTTTGAAAGTCCTTTCAAAGTCCTTGTGATGTGGATGCCAGAATATTTAGGAAAGGAAGGGAATAAATTATTAAAACTGATTGAAGAACCACCAGCTGATACCATCTTTTTATTGGTGGCTAATTCCGAGGAACAGATTCTCCCAACCATCATTAGTCGATGCCAGTTTATTAGAGTTCCAAGATTGACCAATGTTGACATTGCAGTTGCTTTAGACCAAAGAGCGAAACTAAGTCCTGAAAAAGCACAACTTATTGCAGCCATGTCGGATGGTAATTATAGAGAGGCGCTTCATTTAGTTCAACATAGTGACAGTGATTTTTTAGATCAAATTAGGGATTGGCTCAATGCCATCCTTAAAAATGGCCCATTGTCCCAAATGAAATGGGTGGACGAGGTCAGTAAGCTGGGTAGGGAGCAGCAAAAACAGTTCCTGAAATATTTTAACCACTTGCTTGAGCAAAGCATCCGTATTAAAGTATTGGGTGCAGACCTGCCTTTAGATCCGGATTTAAAGGATTTTGCCCTCAGAATCAATAAAATTGCTGGAGTCGGTCAATTGGAGGCTATCATACAAGAATTAGACAAAGCAGTCTATTATATAGAGCGAAATGCCAATGCCAAGATGTTATTTATGGCTATGGGCATCAAGTTCTATCATATCATTCGCAACAAAACCTTAATTTTGACATAGACGCCAATCTAAGGAACAGGGATTTGAAGGGAGGGTGTCGGGTATTTCAATTAATAACAGTTAGAATTTATATATATGGGATGTGGATCATGTGGCACGGGTACGCCCAATGGCTGCAAAAGTAACGGAGGCTGTAGTACAGGTGGATGTAATAGACTAAATGTACATGACTGGTTAAGAGACTTGCCTGTGGATGACACAGCGAGTCAATGTAGGGTAGTAGAAGTAAGCTTCAAACAAGGAAGCCGAAAAGATTTTTTTAGAAACCCTACTTTCCAAATTTTTGAAAAAGGAGATTATGTGACAATTGAAGGCGTAAATGGTTTTGACGTTGGAGAAATTTCTTTGACTGGAGAACTAGTTCGTATGCAATTGAAAAAAAGCGGTACGGATGAATTTCATCCTGAGATCAAAAAAATCCTTAGGGCAAGTACAGATAAAGATATTGAGACCTTTAAAATCAGTAAGGGCAGAGAATCAGACATGTTGGCTAAAAGTAGGGCATATGCAAGAGATTTGAAATTACAGATGAAATTAAGTGAGATCGAATTGCAGGCGGATGGCAAAAAAGGTACTTTTTTCTACACAGCAGATGATCGTATTGACTTTAGAGAACTCATCCGTATGTTCGCAAATGAGTTTAAAGTGAAAGTAGAAATGCGCCAAATAGGTATTCGTCAAGAAGCCGCAAAAGTTGGAGGTATTGGAAGTTGTGGTCGTGAACTTTGTTGTAGTACTTGGTTACACGATTTCAAAAGCGTCAACACCACTGCTGCGCGTTATCAAAATTTATCCATCAACCAAACAAAGTTAAGTGGCCAATGTGGTCGTTTAAAATGTTGCTTGAATTTTGAATTAGATACTTATTTAGATGCATTGCAAGCCTTCCCTGATTACGCAGACAATTTACAAACTCAAATGGGGACTGCCTTTTTAATCAAGAAAGATATTTTCAAGAATTTAATGTGGTATACCCTTCCTAACAATACCAAGCATTTTCCATTAACGATTGAACGCGTTAAGGAAATTAAAAAACTGAACCAACAAGGTATTGCTGTAGAAGAATTAGAAGCGGTAGAAATCACCAGTAAGAATAAAGAAGTAGAACCAGAATTTGTAGAGTTAGTAGGTCAGATAAGTTTACGTTCATTAGAAAAGAACGACCGACGCAGAAGAGATCAAGAAAGAAATTATAGAGCACCACAGGGACCAAATCAAAATGGACCGCGTCCACAAGGACAAAATCCAAACGGACCACGTCAACAAGGACCAAACCAAAATGGACCACGTCAACAAGGACCAAACCAAAATGGACCTCGTCCTCAGGGACCAAATCCAAACAGGCCTCGTCCAAATAATGGACCAAGACCCGAAGGACCTAGTTCCGAAAATGGAAACAACGCATAAAAAAAAGACCTCGAAACTTCGAGGTCTTTTTTTTATCAAACTGTCATCTAATTTAGCAATTATTTTTTAGTTTGCTTTTTTAATTTCACCAACACAATACCGTGTTTATACTTTGCTCCAAATTTCGCGATGGCATCAGGGCCTTTATACACATCCATAGATGCAATCAATGCCGTGTTCATTTTAACCACTTTAGCATAGGGCGTTTCTACCCCATCCACTAAATAAACAGGCATTATTGGATCTGATTTTCCAGTGGGTGCCGTACTAGGTTTTTGTGCTGCTACAATGAGTGTGAGCATACTCAATAAAATTACACTGCCTATTTTTTTCATTTGATTCAATTTTAATTAATGATATAATTTTTCAAGTGCTTGATTGGTAAATTCCATCAAATTTTTAACATACTCAGGAGAGAAATTAAATTCCAAACCTGCAGTTTGATACAATTCTGGTAAGGTCTTTGTTCCACCCAAAGCTAAAGCATTCATGTAATTTTCTAATGCTTGTGTAGGATTTTTTTGATACTGCATCCACATCCCTATCGCACCCAACTGTGCAATCCCATATTCGATATAATAAAATGGCACTTCAAATAAATGCAATTGTCTTTGCCATCCTATCGCTCTAAATTCTTTTAAACCAGATTGATTCAACGTCTTGCATGAAAATTCTTTTACAATATTTTGCCACTCATTGGTTCTTTGCTCAATCGTATGTTCAGGATGCGTATACACCCAATGTTGAAATTTATCAATGATAGCAATCCATGGGAAAATAGTAATTGTTCTTTCTAGTTGATGCTCAATCGCTCTTTTTAAATCTGCTTCTTTTTCGAAAAACGGTTGCCAGTGCTGCATGCTAAATAATTCCATAGACATGCTTGCCACTTCGGCAATTTCCATTGGATACTCTTTGAAAGCACTTAATGATAAGGGATGTGATAAAAAAGAATGCACTGCATGTCCACCTTCATGGACCATGGTAGTCACATCGCTCATCTGCCCAGCTGCATTCATAAAAATAAATGGTGCACCTGATTCTGCTAAAGGACAATTGTATCCACCCGGTGCTTTGCCTTTTCTGCTTTCAAGATCAAAATGTTTAAGCGCATTCATTTTTCTTAAACAAGCTGCAAAGAAGGGATCAATCTGTTCAAAGCAGGCTACCGATTTTTCAAATAAATCTTTTCCGTCTGTGAATGGACGCAAAGGCTTGGTGCCAGCTGGTTCAGCTTCTAAGTCCCAAGGCTTAAGCATATCTACTCCTAGCTTTTCTTTTTTACGCGTATAAATTTTTTCGATTAGAGGCATTACATGGAGCTTCACTGCCTCATGAAACTGAAAACAATCTTCTTTTGTGTAATCAAAACGACCTAATTCTGCAAACTTATAATCACGGTAATTTTCAAAGCCTGCATTCAAAGCCACTTGGTGTCTTTTTTGTACTAAGCTTGTAAATAAATCATGCATCGCTTCTTGGTCTTGTAATCTTCTTGTTTGAATTTTTCGATACACTTCTTCTCTAAATGCGCGGTCTTCGTTTTCTAAAAATTGTGCGGCTTGTTGTAAAGTGTATTCTTTACCGCCAACTTCGATGGTCATCTTGCCAGCAATCACACCGTATTGTTGTTGTAAAACATTTAACTCCGCTTGAATCGGAATATTCTCTGTTCTAAATAATTCAATACTTTTTTTGACTGACCTTAAATAAGTATGGTATTGAGCTTGATCTAACGCTGCAGTAAAAGGGCATTGAATCAATTTTTTATTCAATGCATCTACATAGGGTTGCATCTGAGGTTGAATTTCCATACAGAAAAAAGTAAACGCATCTTCTAAACTTTTATCTGTCGTATCGCAGGTCATTTTTATTTGTCTCCAACATGCATCTTCACTGATACAAGCTTCTAATTCGCTTAAATCTGTCAGCCACGCCTCTAAGTCTTTTAAAGAAAGGATAGGTCGCTCATTCAATTCCTTGAAAAAAGGCTCCAAGCTTGCCCAATCTGTGACTACGAAGTCGGCTGGAAGGTATTTATGGCTTAATTTCTGGATGTCGGCTGTTCTCTGCATAAGGTTCGTTATTAAGACGCAAATTTACTACTTTTACACACTTTAAAATAGTTAAATAAGTGGCCGAAACAATTCATTTACTACCAGATCATATTGCCAATCAAATTGCGGCAGGCGAAGTCATACAAAGACCAGCCAGTGCTGTTAAAGAATTATTGGAAAATGCGGTAGATGCTGAGGCTACGGAAATTCGATTGATCATTAACGAAGCGGGCAAGTCATTGATCCAAGTGATTGACAATGGCAAGGGCATGTCTGAAAAAGATGCTCAAAATGCATTTGCGAGGCATGCGACTAGTAAGATATCTGTGATCGAAGATTTATTTCAAATACGCACTATGGGATTCAGGGGCGAGGCATTGGCATCGATTGCTGCAGTGGCACAAGTGCAATTAAAAACTAAAAGAACTGAAGACGAAGTTGGCACAGAGGTCTCTATTGAAAATAGTAAAGTGATTTCAAGCACTCCAGTTGCCACAGCTGTTGGCACGAGCATCAGTATGAAAAATTTATTTTTCAATGTGCCTGCCAGAAGAAATTTTTTGAAAAGCAATTCTGCGGAACTTAAACATATACTAGAGGAATTTACAAGGGTGGCATTGGCTTTTCCTGAGATTCATTTTAATTTAAATAACAATGGTCAAGAAGTCTACCATTGGGATGGAGGAAGCTTTAAACAAAGAGCCATTCAAGTGCTAGGCAACAATTATCAAAGCAAATTGGTGACAGTTGGAGAACATACAGACTACTTAACTATTTCTGGTTTTGTTGGTAAGCCAGAGACTGCAAAAAAAACAAGAAGTGACCAATACTTTTTTGTCAATAGAAGATTTATTAAGAGTGCCTACTTGCACCATGCCATCGCCAATGCATTTGATGGTTTAATCGCAAAAGATAGTTTCCCAAGTTATATTTTATATATTGATGTAGATCCTTCCAAAGTAGATATCAATGTGCATCCAACCAAACAAGAAATTAAATTCGAAGACGATAAAATCATCTATGCATTTGTTCAAGCAGCTGTCAAACATGCATTGGCGCAGTTTAGTATTGCCCCTTCTTTGGATTTTTCTTTAGACGCCGATATTCAACAATTGGATGCCATTCAAAAACCTTTTTCAGAAAGTCAAGTTCAGGAAACTTCAAGAAAGTCTTTGTATGAAGGGTTTACACAAAAAAACCAAGCGCATTTAATCCCAAAAACAGGACAATCAGGACATCAGGATTGGAAAAACTTTTTTACTGAAATCCCTACTGCAAATCAGGAATTCATTGTAAAACCTTCTTCGATGGGTTTATACAAAGAAGATGCCTCCTTATCTGTTCCCGAAGATGCATTTTTAATGCAGCTGCATCAAACCTATATCATTGCACCAACCAAGAGTGGCTTAATTATCATCCACCAGCAATTAGCACATGAAAGGGTCTTATACGAAAAGTATCAAAAAGCAAGTGCACAACCACATGCCACGCAAAAAAGTTTATTTCCAGTGGTATTGGAATTAAGTTCAAGTGACGCTGTATTGCTCGAAGAGATGGTGGAAGATTTAGCCAATATTGGTTATGAAATTGAAGCCTTTGGTCAAAATAGTTTTATCATACAAGGCATCCCAGCAGATGTACTTTCGGGTAATGAAAAAAACGCCATCGAACTTTTATTGGAACAATTCAAACATTTTAGTGCTGATTTAAAATTCAGTAAAAGAGAAAAATTAATTCGCTGTATGGCGCGTCAAATGGCCATCAAAGCAGGTCAAAATTTAGGACAAAAGGAGATGCACGGCTTGATTGAATCACTCAGTGAATGTGATATCCCCAATACTACTGCCTCTGGAGCGCCTACCTTCATTGAATTCAATGAAGACTATTTAGATCGATTGTTTAGCAAGTAAAAATAATTACATCCCTTTAGTCACCTTGGTTAAATAAGTTTCAACCGCCCTTCTTACCTGCGTGCTTGTTGGGCTCATATGGTTGGCTACCAATATGGAAAAATATAATTTTTGCTGCTTCGGCGTATAAATGAATCCACTCAATGCTACTTGTCCTCCCAAAGTGCCTGTCTTAGCATACATGGTTCCTGGGAAGTTTTTGTAGTAGGCCGAGATCGTGCCTTCTCCTCCCTTTTCAAAAATATTTTTAACACGCGCCTCGCCAAATTTGGCTTGCATCTGTTGTAAAATAGCAATATAATTTTCTGGCGTGTTTAAATTGTATCGACTTAATCCACTTCCATCTACCCAGCGCATACGCTGAGGTAAATTTGTAAACAATGTTTTAGAGACTGAATCTATTAATGCTGCATCATCCATTCTACCCAATAATTTTTCACTTGCCATCAACACAATTTGATCTGCATAAAAATTATCACTTCGGAACATCATTATTTTTAGTAAGCTATCCGTTGGCACAGTTTTAATCATCTTAATGCCATTTGTTGTTCCCGCAATATAATTTTGAAATTCAATATGTTTACCTAAGGTATCACTCAATAAGTCAACCGCCAGTAGTAATGGCGCGTATTGTTGGGTAAAGGGTACTTGAAAATATTTACTTTTATTGCTTTCGTTGGTGGTGTAAAAACGATTCCCAGAGCTATTTCTTGTCCAGTTTTTTTCTACCACTTTATCTAAATCTACATTGTCTCTAAAAAAATAGAAAGGCTTAATGGAAGTAATTTTTTGATTGCTCTGGTAAAAATGTGCCACATTTCCATAGATTGGCATCCTGCTTCTTTCTGGTTGATAATCTTGGTCATAGTCACTCCAGGACCAGCCTCTCCCAAATAATTCAAATTGATCTTGTTGCTGATTGGCAACGATTACAACTTGCTTTTTTGTATTTTTAATGAGCTCCACTACTGGTTGATAACTAAATTCAGGGTGCATAAAACTAGGATCCCCCAATGGCATTAAAAATAAAGTGTCGGTATTTTCTGCCATTTTCCATCCTGGCAAGGAATCTCCAAGAAATTCTAGCCCTAAATAGGTTGCTAAAATTTTTGTGTTACTTGCTGGTGTAAAATAATGATCGCTCTGGTATTTGGTCAGCCACTGTCCCTTTGTATCATTGTAAATAGCGATTCCAATATGCGCGCCCTTTACGCCTTCAGCACTTAGTAATGTTTTTTGCGCTTGGCGCACTGAACATGCACTTAAAATCATGACAGTTGCTACTGCAATGAATAATAATTTTAACCAATTTTCAAACTTAAATGGGTTTACTCTCTTTCTAATGCTCTTAGCCATCTTTCTGGGATTTCGTTATTAGAAGCTATTAAATAATCTTTGTAACTACAAGGCATCCATTCTCCACTATGTAATTTCATCCACCATCTACCTGTACTTTTACTTTGTAAAAATTGTGTATCGATATCTGAAAAAGCAATTTGAAATTCTTTAAAACGATCTAAGGCAGTCAATGGCGCTTCTTTTTTACCACGATGTACGCCATCTATAATATACCAAATCATTTGCGCCATCTGTATGGCTGTTAATCCATGGTGATCTAGTTCTGCCTGGTATCCAAATAAACCAATAGAACTTGTTTTCCAACTCATCCCTGCATATTGCATCAACACACAGGCTTCTTCTCCATTAAAACCATTTGATGTGATAATATTAGCAGGCGCTTGTGCATGTTGGATGGCACTAATATCAAAACTCATCATGTGACTATCTCTAATGACTGGCTCCATCTCTTCGATACTTTCACGAACCACACCCAATCTAAAACAATCAAACCTCAACTTATCAATTGTTTCAAGCATATGCGGATGCATAAAATAACTTTGAAAACCAATATGTGCATAATGATTTAAATGATTGGGTAAACCTGTAAATAATTCTTCTAAAAAATGATCCGATGGCAACCTAGCTTCTAAATCTAGATCGATTTTAGCATCTGCCACGACTGCATTCACTAAGGTAGGAATCGCAGTATAAGCATGGTATTGAGGCAAGGTTAAATCATGAGATCCACCCATAATAACCACTTTTTTATTTTGCAGGATCAATTCTGCAATCACTGTTCTTAATGCTGCATAACTGTCTTGAATAGTCTGTCCAAGTTTTACATTCCCGATATCTGCAATCGTCACTTGAGCATGCCAATAGTATAAATTGTAGAGCGCCGCTCTAACCGCATTGGCCGCTTCAAAACCATTCAATGCAAATCCGGCGCCCCTGCACTCCCCTGCACCAATCAATACGATATCCGCATCCTTGATATCAGGCAGTTGATTTTCATAAGATTTAATATGCTTGCCAAGCTGGGTATCCCGATAACCTTCGTCCTTTGATAGGAAAGATAGGTTAATAGGTTCTACAAAGTCTTGGATAGAGGACAATGACATGGGCTAAAATTATCTATAAATAATAACGCAAATTTTGCCCAAACATTGCGTTAAGAGGGATTAATCTTGGAATTTATAGCCTACCCCTCGCATGGAAATAAAGTGTTTTGGGTGCTTTGGGTCTATTTCGAAGTACTTTCTAAAATTAAGAATGAAATTATCGATGGTTCTCGTATTTGGGTAGACTTGGTAGCCCCAGACCAATTGTAGGATCTTTTCCCTTGTGACTACATTGTGTTTATGCTCAATGAGTAGTTTTAACAGTAACAATTCTCTCTTAGTAAGGGTGATTTTTTGTCCAGAAGCAAATAACACCTCTGAAGCGTTAAAGTCGATGGTATGTCCTTTAAATTGGTAGCTATCCATCTGCGGAGAAGCATTGGTTTGTTGCGCGTTTTTCTGAATCAGTTTTGCTACCCTTAAAATCAATTCTTCTAAATTAAATGGCTTGGTTAAATAGTCGTCCGCACCTAGTTTTAATCCTTGAACCCTATTGGCACTTGTATTTTTTGCACTTAATATCAAAATGGGTGTTTGGTTATTATTCAATCGCATACGTTCCGTGATGCTAAATCCATCCATAGAAGGCAACATAATATCTAAAATCAGAAGGTCATAATGAGCAGATTGAATTTTCTTTAAAGCATCCCCACCATCAAATGCAGAATCCACTTCATAGCCCTCCATCTCTAAATTTAGCTTCAAGGCCTCGTGAAGATGTTCTTCGTCTTCCACTAATAAGATACTCGGTTTTTGCATGATTAATCTACCTTGAGTTGGACCACAAAAATACTGCCTTTGGGTTGATTTGGCTTGACTATAATACTACCAGCGTGGAATTTGACAATTTTATTACATAAATACAATCCCAGTCCAGTGCCCTTGGTCGTTCTGGTTTGCTCTGCACCCACTCTATAAAATTTATCAAAAACTTTTGACCTTTCCTCTGGATCAATCCCAATGCCTTGGTCTTTAACTGTTAATTCAATATCTGTTCCAATTATATGTAAGTCAATAAAAATAGGCGTCTCAGAAGCTGCATATTTATTGGCATTGTCCAATAAATTATTAATCATCAACTGCAATAACAATGGTTCGCCTTGTAAATTTATAGCTGCATCGATTGAACCAATGCATTGTCTATTGCTATATCTTTCTTCAAAAGATTGTATACATTGAACAGCAATGACAGAAAGATCCACTACTTGTTTGCTAATTTCATATTGCCCCGTTTCAAATTGGGATGCCAATAAAATATTATTACAGAGCGCATCTAATCGCCTTGTTTCTTTAAGCGTATTTTGAATTAAATGTTGTTGTTGCTCAGGTTGTAAATCTCTTTTGACAATCGTTTCTAAATTTAATTGCGTGACTGCAATGGGCGTCTTGAGTTCATGTGTGACTGCCATCATAAAATTCTGTTGCAGTGTCGAATATTTTAGTTGCTTCAATAATGAACGGTACACATAGATGGCACCTAAAAGGAATAACAATAAAAATGTCAAGCCCTCCCCAATATATTGTTTGGTTTTTCTAACAGCAAATGCCTCGATGGTGGCAATATGCTGCTGGTCAATTTGTCCTTTTGCAGTAAGGGTTTCAATTTTTGTGGCAGTCAACAATTCATTTTGTTGAACAAGGGCCACATACCACCAGATAAATGCAGCGACCATATAAGTTAGAAATAGCCAATAAATAATTCTAACCCATACTAATTTTGATATGGAAAAGGGCATATTCATTTTATAAATTAGCTTTTTCTATTCGTATGCCTGTAGATAAAATATTTTGTAGCGGATCCTCACGCATTGTATGCTTGATGGTAAACGAATGCATCCCGAACTTTAATTTAATTGGCTTTGAATAAAATGGAATGCGTTGATCATAGATATCATCCATTCCAGTGCCCAGCCAACCTTTTTGATCATTTGCTAAATTCAAATTGAATACTGCTGTTTTCGCTTGCTCATTTGCACTGGTATGAATCAGCTCGATCCAGATATTTTTATAATGATACGCATTATGATGTCTGATGACAAAAATAATTTTATACAATTGATTGGTATCAGTGATATTGAACAAATATTTTTCTGGCTTAGCACTATTCCATTGATGGTCTGGATGAATTGTATTTTGTTCAGATAAGGGTATTGTTTGACAAGCAGCTAGGCTGATTAATAAACAGATGCCACATACTATACGATAATACTTCCCCATTTATAATACGTTTAAGATTTGTTCTTTCGCTTTTTCTAATTCATCTTTCATTACAATGACTGCTTTTTGAATGTCTATGTCATTGGCCTTAGATCCAGTGGTATTGATCTCTCTACCCATTTCTTGTAATACAAAAGATAATTTTTTTCCTTTGTTTGGATCTTTTTCGGAAAGGATAGACTTAAAATAGGCGCAATGGTTTGTTAAACGAACGCGCTCTTCTGAAATGTCAATTTTTTCAATATAGTAAATCAATTCTTGCTCAAGACGATTGTTGTCATACTTATCTGGTCCTACATTTTGTTCTAATAATTTAATTAAACCGTCTTTTATTTTAGTTCTTCTGTTTGGCTCAAGCACTGCAATCGCAGCCTGTTGTGCTTCAATACCAGCAACACGTTCTAATAAATCCAATTCGATTGACTTTCCTTCCTCCTGTCTGTGTAAATTTAATAAGTCAATAGCTTGTTTTAATAAGCCAAAAATAGCATGCTTTTCGTCTTCAGCTAATACTTCATTGGTAGAAGCAACCACATCTGGCATTTTTAACAGCGTACTCAAAATATTTTCCTTGCCAATGCCTAGTTCATCTGCCAATTCAACAATGGGTTGGTAATAAGATTTTGCCAATGCTTTATTGAAATTGACTGGTTTTGAAGCACCATTGGATCTGACAAAAATGGAACACTCAACACTACCTCTAAATAAGTGTTCATTTAATGTATTTCTTATTTCAACTTCAATTGGCTTTAATAAAGAAGGAATGTTTAAACGAACATCAAATTGCTTTCCGTTTAAAGACTTGACTTCCACTAAAAGTGTTTTGTCGTTAAATGTCATTTCTGCCCTTCCGTAACCTGTCATTGAATACAACATAAGTATACCATTATTTAGTCCATAAAGGTATTAAATAATGAGCTTGCAAGCGCTAAAGTTTGTACTTTAGCGAAGATTTTCGCCCATGTACGATAAAGCACAAATACAAGCATTACAACAAACAACAAAGCAGTTTCTAACAGCTCCTTTAAGTATTGATTTAACTTCTTTAAAAAAGGTATTACAGTTTCATGAATACCAATATTATATAGTCAACGAGCCCTTGATAAGTGATTACGAATATGATCAACTCTTTCAAGCCTTATTGAGGATAGAAGCCGCAGACCCTTCTTTGATTACCCCAGACTCACCTAGTCAAAGAGTGGGTAATAGTTTGAATAGTCATTTTGAAACGGTACCACATTTGGTTCCGATGTTAAGCTTAGAGAATAGCTATAATGCAGAGGACCTCCATGATTTTGATCGTAAAGCAAGAGATAGTGCTGAACTCGATGCTATTACGTATTGTGTTGAGCCAAAATTTGACGGTGCTAGTATTTCATTAATTTATGAAAACGACCTTTTGGTGCGCGCCTGTACCAGAGGGGACGGTGTAGAAGGAGAAGACATTACCAACAATATCAAACAAATTAGATCCATTCCTTTACAGATTCCTCTTGCAGAAAATGGCATCCAACAAATTGAAATTCGTGGGGAAGTCATTATGACAAAAAAAGCATTTGATAATTTTAATGATAAATTAAAATCCAAGCAACAGTCCCCCCTAGCCAATCCAAGAAATGCGGCTTCGGGCAGTTTAAGAATGAAAAATCCAAAGGAAGTGGCAGAAAGAAATTTAGATGCATTCATCTATCATGTCAGTTATACTTTACCTATCCCAGGAAAAACGGTGAACCCGCTATTGAAAACCCATAGTGGGACACTAGAATTTTTATGGAATATAGGATTTAGATCGCCTGAAAAAGAAAAACAACTTGTTTCTAAAATACAAGACGTCATTGATTACTGCGCGATTGCTGAATCTGGCAGAGACCAATTACCCTATGAGATTGACGGCTTAGTGGTGAAGGTCAACGATCTAGCATTACAAGAAAAATTAGGCATGACATCGCACCATCCTAGATGGGCCATTGCCTATAAATTTAAAGCAAGACAAGCCACCACTGTTTTGGAGCATGTAGAATTTCAAGTAGGCAGAACTGGCGCAGTAACGCCGGTAGCTAAATTAAAACCAGTGGCCATTGGTGGTGTCACTGTTTCTAGTATTTCAATTCATAACGAAGAGTATATCATTGAAAAGGACTTGCTTTTAGGAGACACGGTCATTATTGAACGTGCTGGTGATGTGATACCACAAATTGTACATTCCATTGCAAGTCTTAGAACAGGCCTTGAAAAAAAGATTCAATTTCCAACCCATTGTCCTATTTGTGCTACCACCTTAGTAAAAGAAAATACAGAAGCAGTATGGAGGTGTAATAATTTTAACTGTAGCGCACAAATTGTAGAACGCATTGCACATTTTGTGAGTAAGGACGCAATGGATCTTAAAAATTTAGGCGAGGCCAATATTAAAAAATTCTTTGAGCTAGGTTTACTAAAAGACATTCCTGGTATTTATACTTTGAACCTTGAGGAGATTGGACAATTGGAAGGATTTGGGAAAAAAAGTGTAGACAACCTAACCACTTCAATCGAAGCCTCTAAACAACAGCCATTGCATAGATTCATTTATGCTTTAGGGATTCGATTTGTGGGAGAAACGACTGCTAAAACGATTGCAAGCAAAATCAACCATATACTTGATTTGACAAGAATCACAGAGGAGCAATTATTAACCTTCGAAGACATAGGTGTTAAAGTGGCAAGTAGTATTGTTCAGTTTTTTCGCGACCCAATTCAACTCAAAATGATTGAGTCTCTAATACAATTGGGATTGAATGTGGAACAAACTACGCATCAAGCAACGGATGGATCACTTACAGGATTGAACTTTTTATTTACAGGCACCTTAACGCAACTCAAACGATCCGATGCAGAATCCATGGTAGAAGCAAAAGGCGGACATATACTCAGTGGCGTAAGTAGTAAATTAAATTATTTAATTGTTGGAGAAGATGCTGGAAGCAAATTAGAGAAAGCTAAAAAAATTGCTTCAATAAAAATAATGACCGAGGCTGAATTCATTGAATTAATAAACAGCGATTCGAAATCCTAGTTGTTCGATCAAAATTGAATTTCTATATTCCTATTTATTAAAATCGGAAATCCTTTTCTAAATAATTCCTTTGGAAACCAAATATTCTGCAATCTGAACTGCATTGGTAGCGGCGCCTTTACGTAGGTTATCACTTACAATCCACATGTTCAAAGTTTTTGGCTGCGTTTCATCTCTGCGTAAACGACCCACAAATACATCATCTTTCTCATGTGCCCATAATGGCATTGGATAAAATTGTGTAGCATCGTCTTGTTGTACCACTATGCTAGGCGCTTCTGCCAACAAAGCGATCAATTCTTTTAAATCATACTCATTATGAAATTCTACATTCACGCTTTCACTATGTCCACCCAACACTGGAATACGCACGGTAGTTGCGGTTACCTTAATCGAATCGTCTTGCATAATTTTGCAAGTCTCATTGACCATTTTCATTTCTTCCTTTGTATAACCATTTTCCAAGAAAACATCAATCTGAGGTATCGCATTTAAGTCAATTGGGTATTTATAGACCATTTGGTCGGCAGATAGGATTTCGCCTTTGCGTTCTTTGAACAATTGATCTACAGCTTGTTGACCTGTTCCAGTCACACTTTGATAGGTGCTTACAACCACTCTTTTAATTTTGTATTTTTCATGTAAAGGTTGCAATACAACGACCATTTGTATGGTTGAACAATTAGGATTCGCAATAATAAAATCATCTTTCGTTAATACAGAAGCGTTCACCTCTGGTACCACTAATTTTTTTGTTGGATCCATTCTCCATGCCGAAGAATTGTCAATGACACGAATACCAGCAGCTGCAAATTTTGGCGCCCACTCCAAAGAAGTTGTTCCACCTGCAGAAAAAATTGCTATAGATGGTTTTGCTGCAATAGCCTCTTCCATGCTCACCACTTTGTATCCCTTATTTTTAAAAATGACTTCCTTCCCAACAGAACGTGGAGACGCAACTGGCACTAATTCAGTCACAGGGAAATTACGCTCAGCAAGTACTTCTAACAACTTAGTACCTACTAAACCTGTGGCACCAACGACTGCAACTTTCATATTTTTTATTCAATAAAGTACAAGGTTAAACCAACTCAATATCAAAGCTCACCAGCTGAACAAAAGAAGCGACACGTTCTTTGATATCCTCTAAACTAATCTCTGTCAAGCGCTCTGTACCAAACTTCTCTACACAAAAACTTGCCATTGCGCTTCCTAAAATAATTGCAGACTTCATGTTCTCAAACGAAATGTCTTTTGTTTTTGCTAAATGAGCTACAAAGCCGCCTGCAAAGGTATCACCAGCACCAGTTGGATCAAATACTTCCTCTAATGGTAATGCAGGTGCAAAGAAAACTTGGTTTTCATGAAACAATAAAGCACCGTGTTCACCCTTTTTGATGATCACATATTTTGGACCCATCTCCATGATTTTTTTTGCAGCTTTTACCAAGCTATACTCACCACTCAATTGACGTGCTTCACTATCATTTACAGATAACACATCTACTAAACTAATGGTATGCTTCAAGTCATCCATCATAATATCCATCCATAAATTCATCGTATCCATTACGATTAATTTAGGTCTATTTCTCATTTGCTTGATGACACTGCTTTGAACAGCAGGTACCAAGTTTCCCAACATTAAAATTTCACAATCCTGATAACTTTCTGGCACAACTGGTTGGAAATTTTCCAATACGTTTAATTGTGTGTCCAATGTATCACGCGTATTCATATCCAAATGATATTTACCGCTCCAGAAAAAAGTCTTTTCGTCTTTTTTGATTTGCACACCTTCCAAGATGACACCTCTTGCAGTCAATGCATCTAATTGTGCTTGAGGGAAATCTCCTCCAACAACTGAAATTTGCTTTACCGGGGTAAAATTAGAAGCGCACCATGCAATATAAGTTGCTGCACCACCAATAATTTTATCACTTTTCCCAAAAGGGGTTTCAATGGCATCAAAAGCCATAGATCCAACGACTACTAAAGACATGTGTATTTTTTTGATTTTCAGTTGCGAAACTACGATTTTTAAGCCTTCTATCCCAAAGCATTCTAAATCGAAGTACTTCTACGAATGCAACTAGTTGATTACCAAAAAACTAACGAAATTGGATGAATTAATCAAAAATTAACTAAAACCTTGGTATTTATTCGATAATTTTGTGCCAACAAACGCACAAAATAACATCATGGCTAGAATCAAAACAGAAAAAAACGGGTCCAGAAAAGACATAATTGTGCGTAAAGCGGCCACTCTTTTTAGAGAAAAGGGGTATAAAGCGGCAAGTATGCGCGATTTAGCAGAGGCTGTTGGTGTGGAAGCTGCAAGTTTGTACAATCATATCAAATCTAAAAGTGAGTTATTGCATGAATTAGTATTCAATGTAGCCAATCGTTTTGTATTAAAAATTGATGAAACAGAATCAGAAGAAATTAGTTCATTAAAAAAAATGGAAAAGATCCTACGATTCCATATCGTAGAGATGATTCATCATTATGAGGAAGTATATGTAAGCGATAGAGAATGGAAACACCTTTCTGATCCCTACTTATCCAATTATCAAAATCAAAGAAGGGTATATCGTAAAAGATTGGCTGCTATTATTGAAGAAGGGATTAGAAATAAGGAAATCAAGCCAATTGATGCCCCAACTGTAGTCCTTATATTTTTACATGCCGTAAGTGGCATTGAAAGCTGGCATCGTTCAACCAAAAAAATCAGTGCAGAGGAACTTGAAAAAAACATGGTTGCTATTTTAATTGATGGCTTAAAGGCAAATAGTTAAATTAAATTACCGCTTGATTGTAGTAACTTTGTAGCCTACTATAATACATACAATTGTCAGAAAGAAATAATTTTATCGATTACATCCGCATTTTTGCCCATAGTGGCCATGGCGGAGCTGGTTGCAGACATTTTCTACGAAATAAATTAACAGCTAAGGGCGGACCAGATGGTGGTGATGGCGGGAGAGGTGGGCATGTGATTCTTAGAGGTAATTCCCAACTTTGGACCTTATTGCATTTACGTTATCATAAAAATGTATTAGCAAAAGACGGAGAGAATGGCTCTAAAAATAAATGTACCGGTAAAGACGGAGAAGATATTATTATTGAAGTGCCCTTGGGTACCATCGCAAGAGACGAAGAGACAGGCGCAATTGAAGCAGAAATTTTACATGATGGACAAGAAATAGTTTGGATGAAGGGTGGTCGAGGTGGACTGGGTAATAGTAATTTTGCTACACCTACACAACAAGTTCCTGAGTATGCACAACCAGGAGAAGATGGAATAGAAGGATGGAAACAAATAGAATTAAAAGTACTTGCAGATGTTGGATTAGTTGGTTTCCCAAATGCAGGTAAATCCACACTCTTATCAGCAATTACTGCAGCAAAGCCAAAAATTGCAAACTATGCTTTTACAACTTTGACGCCTCAATTGGGTATGGTTGAATACAGAAACAATCTATCTTTCTGTATTGCAGATTTACCTGGAATCATCGAAGGTGCTGCTGAAGGAAAAGGCTTAGGCCATCGATTCTTAAGACATATCGAAAGAAACGCAGTTTTACTTTTCTTAATTCCAGCTGACTCAAATGACCATAAAAAAGAATTCGAAATTTTAAAGAATGAATTGCATGCATTCAATCCAGAGTTATTACAAAAAGACTTCATCATTGCAATTAGTAAAACAGATTTACTGGATCAAGAATTAATAGATGCCATCGAAAAGGAATTACCAGAAAATATTCCTCATATTTTTATCTCTTCCGCTATTTCTAAAAACCTGATAGAACTAAAGGACTTATTGTGGTCGACACTGAACAAACCAGTGAACGCATAATAACTAAAACAGATTTGATATAACTTAATTTATTTCAGTAAAATTTTAAGTGACACATACTTACAAAAAAAGAGTCTCAATTTTCACTGAGACTCTTTTTTTGTACTTCTAGCACATTGCTTATTGAGCAGATTGTTTTGTTGCTTTACTTCGCTCATTCTCATCCAATAAAGACTTACGCATACGAACCGACTTTGGTGTCACCTCGATACACTCATCAAATTGAATGTACTCCATACACTCTTCTAAAGTGTATTGTACTTTTGGTGTGATACGAACGCTATCATCACTTCCACTCGCACGGTGGTTGGTTAATTTTTTCATCTCGACCGCATTGATATTCAAATCACCTGGCTTAATATGCTCAGCCAATACTTGACCAGCATATACTTCTTCACCTGGCTCAATAAAGAAACGCCCTCTGTCTTGTAATTTATCAATAGAATAAGCAGTTGTTACACCACCTGTTTTTGCGATCAATACGCCATTGCTTCTTCCAGGAATTGGTCCTTTCCAAGGCTTGTATTCATTAAAACGGTGCGCCATAACAGCTTCACCTGCAGTTTGTGTCAACATCTGAGAGCGAAGTCCAATCAAACCTCTAGAAGGAATATCAAATTCTAAGTGTTGCATCGTGCCTTTAGATTCCATGATCAACATCTCACCTTTCTTTTGAGTCACTAGGTCAATAACTTTACCACTGTAATCAGCAGGTACATCTACCACCAATATTTCAAATGGCTCATTTTTTTTGCCATCAACATCTTTCACCAATACTTGTGGATTACCTACCGTCAACTCATACCCTTCACGACGCATTGTCTCTACTAGTACACCTAAGTGTAAGATACCACGACCAAACACCAAGAAGCTATCCGCACTATCTGTTTCTTCTACACGTAATGCTAAATTCTTTTCAGTTTCTTTCAATAAACGATCACGAATATGTCGAGAAGTAACAAACTTTCCTTCCTTACCAAAGAAAGGTGAGTTGTTAATACTAAACGTCATA
>Ga0114980_10000675_pt1 | contig 24363 bp, 43 predicted proteins | sample S_140806_EF_Meta_FD_87018 | JGI IMG/M metagenome (GOLD analysis project Ga0114980, IMG submission 87018) | Freshwater microbial communities from Lake Simoncouche, Canada to study carbon cycling - S_140806_EF_MetaG | ecosystem: Environmental > Aquatic > Freshwater > Lake | place: Lake...
AAGCGTATTCTCACGATTGGGAAAAAGAAGCTATAGCTGGTCAATTACTTGATTTTCGTGCTGGTGAGCCGCACGAGTTAATGGCGCTTGAGGACAACACACGAATTTTTAACATTATTAAAAAACATGGTGGTGTTTCTAATGACTATCAAACGGTGAACACATGAGATTTGTTTGGAAAATCTCCGAATTAAAGGGTGACGAGAAAGCCATTATTCAGGCTAAGTACCTTGTTTCTTTGATTGAAGATGATCTGACAATTGAGACTGAAGGATATTGGGACTTTGACCCTGAAAAGGCGACAATCCCAACATCCCAAGTTACCGAGCAAATGGTGGCAAATTGGATTGATGAAGGCACTACCCAAGATGGTGTAAGTAGCATAAAATCAAGACTACTTGAGCAGCTTGAATCAGTCAAAAAACAGCAAGAAATTGCCTTGCCGTGGAAGCCGCCCACATTTAGATTAAGTTAAGGAATCACTATGGCTGTGCCTTATGAAATTATTAGCAGAGCGCTAAAAGACATTGGTGCATTGGAAGCTGGTGAAACTCCTACTCCAGACGCAGCAAAAGATGCGTTTGAGATGATGAATGACATGATTGACCAATGGTCAAACGAAAACATGATGGTTTTCAATGTCACAGAAATCATTTGCCCCGTTATTGCTGGACAGACCCAATACACGATTGGCCCTAACCCATCGACCCAGAACTTTATTGGTGCGTCTTTTATAGGCTCAATTTCTGGCAACATTTTGACCGTGACTGGCATCAACTCTGGTGCTTTGGCTCAAGGTCAGACTTTGAGTGGCACAGGCATCACGGCTGGCACAAAGATTACCCAACTGTTGACTGGCGCTGGTGGCAACATCAATGAAGTTGGTACATACCAAGTCAATATATCGCAGACTGTAGCCTCCACAACAATTACTGGTTACTACCAAAAGCCTTTAAGTCTTGATTCTGCGTTTGTTAGGGTAAATACTACATCTAACGGTCAGCCCATTACAGGCGGTGGTTTGGACTACCCAATGTCAATTTTGGCATTGCAAGACTACGAAATGATTGGTTTGAAGACGCTGAACGGCCCTTGGCCTAAAGCGGTTTACTTTAACCCAGGCTCTGATTCAGGCAACCTTTTCATTTGGCCTAGCCCATCGCAAGGTGAGATGCACTTGTTTGCCAATACCTTGTTTAGCCGTTATGACTCAATGTATGAGGACATAAACCTCCCACAAGGCTACGCAATGTGCCTCAGATGGTGTTTGGCAGAGCGTTTGATGCCCATGTATGGCAAGGCCTCACAAACGCAAATAGCGATGATTCAGACCTTTGCTGGTCAGGCCAAAGCTACGCTGAAACGCACCAATATGTCGCCATTGCAGACTGCACGTTACCCTGACGCTTTGTTGGTTAACAAGGCAAAAGATGCGGGTTGGATTTTGTCTGGCGGCTTTATTTAAGGGGCTGATATGCCAGATTTCGCATTTGTCGGATCAGCTTATGAAGCGCCAAGCATTTATCAAGATGCGCAAGAGTGCATCAATTTCTTTCCTGAAGTTGATCCTACTAAGCAGCCTGGTGAACGCGGTGTAATTGCGCTTTACCCAACGCCAGGACTTACGGTTAAGGCAGTATTGCCAAACCAACAAGAAGTGCGTGGGCTTCATTCTGTTTCTGGTGGTGAGCAACTGATCGCGGTTTGTGGGCCTTATGTTTACGCCCTGACAGCCAACCTTGTCCCCTCTGTTATTGGCTTACTTAATTCCAGTACAGGAATAGTCCGCATCACAGATAACGGTGTCAACGTCTATATTGTTGACGGTGCTTATCGTTACACATGGTATATCTCAAGCCCTGCAACAGCCGTGTTTACTGGCTCAACCAGCGGCACAACTTTGACCGTGACAAGCGTGTCTAGTGGCACTATTGCTGTTGGACAATCTTTATACGGTGTTGGTGTTTTGGCTGAGACCGTAATTACTGGTCTTGGATCAGGAACTGGCGGTGCTGGTACTTACACGATCAACAGAAGCCAAACAGTAACGTCTAGAAGTCTTAATTCAGCAAATGTTGGTGCGGTTGTTACGGCAACTATTGCGGGGACTGTGATGACAGTTTCTGCCGTAACGTCAGGTTCTTTGCACGTTGGTCAGACCGTTCAAGGCGCTGGTGTTACCCTTGGCACGATCATCACGGCTTTAGGAACTGGTACTGGTGGCACAGGAACATACACACTAAGCACTTCTAGCACCGTTGCTGTTGGCGTGACCATGTACGGTCTGAACTTCTCAGTTTTACCATCTACAGATGGTGCGTTTAGCGGTGCAAACACGGTTGATGTGATTGACAACTATATTGTCTATAACAACCCAACGACTCAGCAATGGGGTTCTACCGACCTTTTGTCGCCTATTTCGCCTAATACTAGCTATTCGCTAAAAGATGGCGCACCAGATGATTTGGTGGCTTTGATTGTTGATCACCGCGAAGTCTATTTGATGGGTGAGATTTCGTCAGAAGTCTGGACGGATGTGGGTGCTGTGCCTTTCCCATTCCAACGAATTCCTGGCACATCGACTCAACACGGTATCGCAGCGCCATTTTCTGTGGCACGCTTGGGCAACTCTTTTGCTTACGTTTCCCGCAACAATCGTGGTCAAGCCCAGATCATGCAAATGCAAGGGTATATCCCACAGAGGATTTCTACCCATGCCGTTGAGAATTCTTTGGCAAACCAATATGTTGGCGATGCAATTTCGTGGACTTATCAGCTAGAGGGCCATGAGGTCTTTGTTGTCACATTCCCATCGTTGCAACTGACATGGGCTTATGACATTACCACTCAGATGTGGCACAAATGGCTTTACACAACAGATAAAAATGTTTATCAGCGTCACCGTGGCAACTGCTGTGCAACTTTCCAAGGTCTAGTCATTGTTGGTGACTATGAAAACGGCAAGCTGTACGAATTGGACAAAAAGAACTATACAGATGACGGTCAAAATGTCCGCAGATTGCGTAGAGCGCCACATTTGGTGACTGAGTTCCAGCGTCAATACTTTGACGAATTGCAGATTCAGTTTCAGCCTGGTGTGGGGACTACTGGCTTGTCTGGCCCTGCCCAAGTTACGAGTTCAAACACCGTATATTTAGGTAATACATATACAATTACACCTAGTGCCGAATTGGATATTGAGGCTGAAAAAACCTATATTTTGGCGACTCAACAATCCATTAGTTTTGTCACTACAGATAACCCACAGGCAATGTTGCGGTGGTCAAATGATGGTGGCTCAACTTGGTCAAATGAATATTGGGTCAGCGTTGGTCAACTTGGCAAGTACAAGAATCGTGCCATCTGGCGCAGATTGGGCATGGCTCGTGATCGGATTTTTGAAGTTTCGGTAAGTGATCCAGTCAATTTTGTGATTATTTCAGCAAACTTGAAGATGCAAGGGGCGGAAAACTGATGGCTACTTCTGGACTTTCAACCACTCAGCAAGTTAATCCTTATCCGCAATCTGCGTTTTTGGATGCAAATACGCAAAGACCGACAAGAAGTTGGCAACAATTCTTTCTTAATTTGTTAAACTTCAGTAGTGCAACTACGGCAACTGCTGGTTCTGGTACTTTGCCCAGCAATCCTGTTGGGTTTATCAATGTCACAGTAAACGGTCAACCTTATAAAGTTCCTTATTACAACCCATGATAACTTTTCAAAAAGAACTAATTTCAACATTTGCAAATGATGCAATGGTTCTTTTTAAAGAGCATTATGAAGAACTTGCAGAACGTACTGATGTTATAGAACTTGACCCCGACTTTGAACGGTATCAAACTCTAGAAAACGCCAAGATTTTGGAAATACATACAGCACGAGACGATGGCAAATTGGTTGGTTATAGCTTGTGGGTGGTGATTAACCATTTGCACTATAAAAAGAGCGTCACGGCTAGTTCTGACATTCTCTACATTCACCCTGAATATAGAAAAGGTATGTTTGGATATAAGTTCTTAAAATGGACAACCGAGGAAATAAAGAAGCGGTCGCCACAAAGGATTACGTTCCACATGAAGCCGTTTCTGGACTATGGGCATTTAGTTGAAAGATTAGGTGGTCGTTATTTTGAAAAAACCTATTCAATAGTTTTGGGGTAAATTATGGGCTTTGCTGCTGTTATTGATGCTATTATCGGTTCTGTCGCTGAATCCGCTGTTGCGGATGCGGTTGTCGGTGGGCTTGGCGAGGCCGCATTAGGTGGTCTTGGAGAAGCCGCATTAGGTGATGTCGCAGCGGGTACTTTGGGCGATGCACTACTAAGTGGTGGCGCTGATGCCTTTTTAGGCGGAGAACTTGGTACATCACTAGGCTCACTAGGTGAGCTAGGTGCGGCAACTGATGTTGCTGGCATGGGTGCTGGCACAGGAATCACGGCAGGAGGGTCAGGACTTGGCTTTGGAACTGCTGATGCCGCTAATTTAGCTTCTATGGGCGGTGGTCAAGGTTTAACCACTTCAACTATTGGCGGTGGCACACTAGGTGAATTAGGCACTAACCTTGGCGCAACTGGACTTGGAAGTCTTGGCCTTGGAACAACCAATGTAGGATTAGGAACTGCGGGTGCTGGCGCTACTGGTCTTGGCAGTCTTGATTTAGGTACTGGTTTAGTTGGTACTGGTTTGGGTACTGGACTTGTTGGAAGTGGCGTTTTATCTGGTTCTGACTTAGGTTCTACCCTTTTAGGAACAGGCGCAGGCGTTGGTACTGGCGGCACAGGTTTGGTTACTGGCGGTGGTGCAGGAACAGATTTGGGCGGTAGCGTTCTAGGCGGTACTGGCGACATGGGCGGTGCTGGCAATAACACAGGCAATTTGTTAAGCACAGGAACTGGTCTAGGTTTAAACACATTAGGCGGTTTGGCTGGTGCGGCGGCTAATCAAGCGGGTATATCTCAAGCTAGAGATTTGATTAACCAATATGGCACTCAAGCACAAGGCAACCTTGCGCAAGCCTATGCAAATGCACAAAACTTAAATGCCGCCAACCGTACAGATTTAGGCAACATTTATGCAAATACGACTGGCAATTTGCAGAATTTGTATAACCAACAAGTAGGTTATCAACAGCCATATCAAGACATTGGTCGTGCGGGCTCTCAAGGTTTACTTGCAAATCAACCTTACTTTTCCCATCAATTTGATGTAAATGATTTAAACACTAATCTTGCCCCTAACTACGCATTCCAATTGGCACAAGGCCAGATGGCTAACCAACGTGCTGGCAACATGGGTGGTGGTGCATTGGGTGGTAATGCTTTGCAAGGTCTGCAACGCTATACGCAAGACTATGCTGGTAATGCTTATCAGCAAGCGTTTAACAACTACAACACCCAACGTAATAACATTTACAACAGCTTGGCTGGTATGGCTCAAATTGGTGGAACATCTGCTGGTCAACTGGCTGGTCTTGGCAATACTTATGGTTCTAACATGGCTGGTCTGTCATCAAACTATGGTGGCAACCTTACAACATCCGCTGGTCAAGGCATCAACGCTGCAAATCAATATGGTTTAAATACAGCGGGTTTAGCAGCTGGCATAGGTGGTGCGTTGGCAGGAAACGCTGTGGCAAGTGGCGCAAACACTTCTAGTGCTTTGAGCAACCTTGGTAATGCGGCACTTCTTGGTTCAATGATCAAAGCGACATAAGGATAAATCATGGCTGACCTATCATTTAATGTAAATTACCCAAAGCCTCAAGGTCAAACCCTTGGGGAAATGGTAAATATGCTCGGTGGAATGCAACAGTTCCAACAAGCACAGCAGATGAATCCTTTGGCTTTGCAAAAAGCGCAAATTGAGAATCAGACTTTGCAACAAGCAAATCAAGAACGTCTTGCTATGCAAAAGTTCATGGCAGACCCTAATAATTTTCAGACTAATGGTGAAGTAGACCAAGAGAAAATCAACAAAGCAGTTTTCAGCCTTGCCCCAATGACAGGTTCAAAATATGCTGATGACTTGACTAAATTGGCTAAATCACAAACTGATTTAATTGGTGCAAGAAATCAATTGACCACTCAAGAACGTGGAATTTTTGGTGCTACTTTGCTAGAAAAAGCCAATGGTAAAGTAACTGATCCAGAAGAATACAAAAAAGCATTTGATGAAATTGCAAGTCAATATGATTCAAAGCATATTAGAAAAATTGCCGAGACTTATAAAAATTCAATTGATTTAATTAAAGACCCTGCCATGCTTCCTAAAGTGGCTGGCAAGATTGCTCTTGGTATGTTGTCACCAACTACCACACAAGAAATTAGTGGTCAGAAACTTCAAGTCACGCCATCTGGTCAAACTGTTACAACATCCAATATTCCAGGTCAAACGCCTACTGCTACTTTTGGTGTTGCTGGTGGTTTGCAAAACACCCCACAACAAGCTGGCGGTGGTATGGGTGAAAAACCCACGTTGGGCAATATGCAAATGCGCTATCCAGTTCGAAGCGCATCACAGCCCTACACGCCAGAGCCTACAGAAGCAGCAGATCAAACCGCTGGTCAAGAATACCGCAACCGTTTGGTTGAGGCTCAAGGTGGTTTAACACAAGCTCGTAGAAATACCGAAGAGGTTATCCAACAAGCCAATAAAATTGGAAATGAACTTTACTTTGCCAAAGGTGGCATACCTGGTCAAGTTGAGCAAAAAATCCGAATGGCTATTGGTAGCGAACAATATGATATGTTGGCTAAAGATTTGGCTAACATGGCATTATCAAACACTAAAGCAATGGGCGGTCTAGGCAACACGGTCGCTGGTCTTGATATGCAAGCTGTTGCAAATGGCACAATCAAAGTTCCTCCAGAAGTGTTGACCAAGATTGCCCGTAGAGTTCAAGCTGATCAAACCAATATTGATATGCAAGCTAATGGCGCACAAAAGTTTGCACAACAGTTTGGTGATAACAACATGAATTCTTACAAGCAATTGTGGAATGCCAATGCCGACAGTAAGATTTTTGAAGTTATGAACATTTATCGTGACATAACTGACCCAACTCAACGCAAATTTGAGATTGAAAAATTGCTTGGCAATGACCCCAAAAAGCGTCAAGAGTTCTACAATAAGTATCAGAACATCAAGAAATTGACTGAAACTGGAGGTTTGTGATGGATGAACTTGGCGAACTTATCTTAGGGAAAAAGCCAGAATCCAAATCTTCTGTCATTTCTGACCAATTATTAGATAGTTTGAAGCGTGTTGAAAGTGGCAAAGACCCTTTTGCTATTAACAAACAAACTAAGGCTATGGGCGCGTATCAGTTCATGCCTGATACTGTCCAAATGCTTCATAAGCAAGGGATTAAATTTAACCCCTTTGACGAACAAGAAGCCCGTGGCGCAGCCAAAACATATCTTGAGCAATTGGTGCAACGCAACGGTGGCGATGTCAATAAAGCATTAGCCCAATATGGTGGCTTTGTTACTAAAGACCCGTCAGCGTATGTTGGCAAGGTCATGCAAGGCACAGCCCAACAACAAGCCCCTGAAGATGAATTAGGGGCAATGATTCTTGGTAAGCAAACAACACAACCTATGCAGACAAGTTCTGCTGGTGGCGGTCGTGGGTCGTACGCAGGATTTAATCCTGAAGCTAAAGCAGCGGCTGAAGCACAATCAACCCGTGGCCCAATGGCATCAAGCGGAAATGTAGCTATTGATTTAGCCAATCAGTTCCAACAAAGCAGAAAGAATTTGCCAGGCTTATTGGCTTCAACAGCCGATGTGGTTGCTGGTGCGCCATCCGCTATTGCGGGAACGGTTGGTTATGGTGCTGGACGCCTTTTTGGTTTATCACCTGAACAAGCTACAGAAGCCTCACAAAAACTTGCTGGCGCACTTGCCGAGCCTGTTGGGCGCATGACTGGCTTGTCTCAAACAGAAGGTTATCGTCAAGCGTTGCCAACTAAGATCATGGAATACATTGGTCAAAACATTGGCGAAGGCGCACAGTCAATAGCACAAAAATTTGGCGTTCCTGTTGCTGACGTTGAAAACGCTATCAATGCTAGTTTGATGGCGGGTGGCGCGGTTGCGCCAAAAATAGGTAGAGGATTTAAATCTGCGGCTGCTGAACTTGATTTGCAAAAACAATTTCAAGCCAAGGGTGGTTTGCAAAGTGCTGGTGCTGCTGCGACAACTGATCAAGCGGCTGTTAATGCAATGCTTGCTAAAGCTAGTCCTGAATTGCAAAACGAAATAAAGTCCACACCTGTTAATCAGATTAATATGCCAGCCCTTGAGCGTCATGTTGAGGCTGATACGTTGCCTGTGCCTGTGCGTTTAACCCGTGGTCAAGCTACTCAAGATATAAATTTGCTTTCTGACGAAATGAACATGAGGGGCAAAAACCCTGACTTGGCTAATCGTTTTAATGAGCAAAACGGCAAATTGATTGAAAACATGAACGCCATTAGGGACAAAGCCGCCCCTGATGTTTATGGCACAAATCATATTGAAAATGCAGAGACTGTTATTAATGCTTACAAAGCTCTTGATGACACAAGGACTGCTGACATTTCTGCTAAATACAAAGCGCTAAAAGATGCCGCTGGCGGTGACTTTCCTATTGATGGAAAACAATTTGCCATTAACGCTGAAAAAATGTTGGGAAAAGACCTTAAAACAGATTTTCTGCCGCCCGCTATTGCCAAACAATTAGAACGCTACAAAAGTGGCGAAACAATGACGTTTGAAAATTTTGAGGCCATGAGAACTAATCTGGCGGCAGAAATGCGTAAAGCAGAACGTTCAGGCGATGGTAACGCTAAATCCGCCTCTAGTATTGTTCGAACAGCATTGGAAGAATTGCCTTTGTCTGGTGAAGCTGAAGCCCTCAAGCCTTTAGCAAACGAAGCTAGAAGCGCGGCTAAAGCTAGGTTTGATATGTTGAAAAAAGACCCTGCTTATGAAGCCGCGGTCAATGATGCAGTACCTGATAAATTTATTAATAAATATATTATCAATGGCAACAAACGTGATTTGGAAGCGTTGACTGCACAGCTTGGCAAAGGTTCTGAAGGCCATCAAGCCGTGTCAGCGGCTGTGGTTAACTATCTTAAAGACAAAGCTGGTGTCATAAATGATAATGGCAACTTTAGCCAAGCAGGGTATAACAAAGCGCTTAAACAACTTGATCCAAGATTGTTAGAGTTAGTTGACGGTGAGACTGCTCAACAACTTAGGGCTTTAGGTAATGTGGCTAGATACACACAAGCACAGCCTCGTGGAAGCTACGTCAACCAATCCAATACATTTGTGGCGGGTGCAAAAGAGATGGCTAAAGGTGGGCTAGAAAAAGCGGCAAACGTGGCTGGTTTTGGTGGTGTTATTCCTTTGGGGACAATGACCCGTGAAGCCTTGGCAAATAGAGCCGCGGCAAAGCAAACCAAAGAATCTTTAAAGCCTGGCGCTGGCACTAAACTTTCAGACTTAGGAAAATAACATGGCAGTTAATCTTGCACCCATTGGTAACGGTTTCCAATTCTTTACCAGCACAGGCATTCCCCTTAATGGTGGATATATCTACACCTACCAAGCTGGGTCTAGCACTCCTCTTGCCACTTACACAACGGCTGCTGGCACAATTGCCAACACCAACCCAATCCAATTAGGAACTGATGGTCGCCCCCCACAGGAGATTTGGCTGACTGAAGGTTACTCATACAAGTTCATCTTGACAGACTCAGCCGCTGTCCAGATTGCTACTTACGACAACCTGTATGGCATTTTGGGAACAGCCGCAAGCACCAACCCAATTCCCTCTGGTGGCATCATCATGTGGTCTGGCTCTATTGGTTCTATCCCTGTTGGATATTACCTGTGTAACGGCTCTAACGGCACACCAGACTTGCGTGACCGCTTTGTGGTGGGTTCTGGTAGTACCTATGCTGTGGGTAATACTGGAGGCTTTACGTCAAACGTAGCGGGTTCTGGCGGTACTAATCTGCCCTTGTACTATTCATTAGCATTCATTCAGAAAGCATGATATGACTGAAATTGACTTGGTTGAATATGGCGTTCTTCGACAAAAGGTCGAATCTATGGAAGCCAAGATCAATAAAATGGAAACTCAGCTTGAAACCCTTATTGAACTGGCAAACAAAGGCCGCGGTGGTTTTTGGATGGGTATGGTTTTTGTGTCTGCTCTATCAACAATTTTGGGATACTTTAGCCATCAATGGTCAAAGTAAATGAATGCGTTGGCTTGTTGCATTTGCTTTAATACTTGCGCTTCAGACTGCTGGCAAAGATTTATGCAGCGTCCGTGAGTTTTATTCAATTGCTTGGTCAATACACAACCCTACTGAACGATATGAAAAGATGGCTGAGTGGCTTACAAAACATCAGAACTTATGCAAAAGTACCGACTTTGTCGTAATCTGGAACAATTTAAGTGAATGGGGTGGAACGTCAGACAGTCATGCGTTAAGAGGACTGGTTATATCTGGCTACAAAGAGGCTCTTGAGCGAGAAAAAAAATGATACAAATGCACAAATGGTATCCGTTTGTGTATCCCAAAGAATACGATGTCAGGGCTATTGCTGTTGAAAAACGTGCCGAAAGATTGGAATTTGAACAACGACAGGCAGAAAAAGCGCAGAAAGTTCGTGATGTAGTTGAAGCGTATGACCTTGAGTTATACAACAAACGGGCAGAACAACATTCTGTTGAACTTGAAATGTTCAAAGACAGAAAGCAATTTGATAAATTTGCATAGGAGTGAAGATGGAAGACATTAAAAGCAGATTGACTTATTCAGTTACTTTGATGGTTAGTGCCACTCTTTGTATATCTATTCTTGCTATGGTCACAGCGTTTATGCTTGGCCTCTGGGCAAAACAAGTTGATAACCATGAAATCTTTAAACTGATTAGCCCTGCTTTTCAGACGATTGTTGGTGGATTCATCGGACTGTTGGCGGGTGTAAAACTTTCGCACGATGAACATAAATGTAAACATTGCGGAGAATAAATATGTTTGAAATGTTATCTGGTGGTTTGTTAGGTTCTATCTTTGGTGGCGTGTTTCGCCTTGCCCCTGAAGTATTAAAGTGGCTTGATAAAAAGAATGAGCGTGAGCATGAACTTGCCATGTTCAAGAATCAATGCGAACTAGAGCAAATGCGCGGTCAACAGAAGTTGGCTGAGATTGGCGCACAGCGTGAGGCCGCAGTAGATGTGGGCGTGATGGATGCGTTTAACAGCGCTATTCAACAGCAAGCTGAGATGGTTAAAGCAGCGGGTGGATGGGTAGCCAGTATGTCGGCCTCTGTGCGCCCTGTGGTCACATATTGGGTCTTGTTAATTTACACATTTATCCATGTGTGGTTTTCTTACAACGCATGGTGTATGGGTTCGCCCCCAACCGAAGTGTTTAAAACAATGATGACACCAGACTTTTCTGCGCTGTTGTCAGGAACAATCAATTACTGGTTTCTTGACCGTACTTTAGCCAAGCGTGGTTTATGAACTTAGAACTGGCAGCAACCCTCTGTCGCCAGTTTGAGGGGTTTAGGTCTAAGCCTTACCTATGCCCCGCTGGTATTCCTACCATTGGATATGGGTCAACTTACTATTCTGACGGGCGCAAAGTGACCTTGGGAGATGATCCTATGGACGAGTTTAACGCAAGAGCATTGCTCATGGCTGAACTCCAACACACTTATTTGCCTGGCGTTCTTCGGAACTGTCCCATCCTTGCATCTGATGAAAAGAAGTGCAATGCCATCGTAGATTTTTGCTACAACCTTGGTGTTGGCAGACTGCAAACATCCACTTTAAAGCGCAAAATAAATGCTCAAGATTGGGATGGTGCTAAAGAACAATTGATGTTGTGGACTAAAGGCGGTGGTAAAGTACTGCCAGGTCTTTTAAAACGCAGACAAGCTGAATGCGCTTTGTTAAATTAAATTGTCATAAATAATGTTTAAGGTGTTGAAATGTCTAATATTCCAACATCTGATGATGCTGAGTTTTTTGCACAATCTGTGCAGAAATGGCAAAAGATTCTTAATCTAGCAGATTGGAGAATTGAAAAGGGCATGAAACCAGCAAAGGCTGCAATGGCCTCTGTTGAGTTCAATGACAATGCTAGGCTTGCCACTTACAGACTTGGTGATTTTGGTGCGGAAAAAATCACAAAAGAGTCATTAGACAAAACCGCACTTCATGAGTTACTTCATGTACTCCTACATGACTTAATGGTAACTGCCACAGACCCTAAATCCTCAGACGAGGACATTGAGATGCAAGAGCATAGGGTCATCAATTTGCTAGAAAACTTACTGAGTAAGGATTGCAATGGGATCGAGTAATCACAATGAAAAATGCACAGATGAGGAATTTATTGCCCTATGGCAAAAACACCAATCTGTTACAAAAGTAGCAAAGATTCTTCAGGTTTCAGAAAGGTCTGTAAATTACCGCAGACGCAACATGGAAAAGTTCCATGAAACCAAGTTGCCAGCGTCAGATTTCAGAGGCGGTATTTATGATGCTAAACAGAAATCGCATTCGCCCTTGAAACAAATCAATCTTGGCATAGAGAACGGCTCAGTCATCGTGTTCTCTGATGCTCACTTTATACCTGGTCAGCGTTCTACAGCCTTTAAAGGGCTTTTATGGGCTATTGAGGAGTTCAAACCCAAGGCTGTGATATGTAACGGGGATGCGTTTGACGGTGCGTCTATAAGCCGCCATGATGTGACTGAAATGCCTCAAACTTCTGTTATTCAAGAGTTAAAAGCTACGCAAGCTGCGTTGGATGAAATTGAGGAAGCCGCCAAAGCCGTAAGGCACAATGTAAAGCTAATCTTTACATGGGGCAACCATGACATTCGATTTGGCAATCGTTTAGCACAACACGCACCACAATTTAAAGAAGTTCTAGGCTTTAAGTTGACGGACCATATTACCAATTGGGACTTTTGTTGGGCAGTATGGCCTACTGATAAGGTCATTATTAAGCACCGATACAAGGGCGGTATTCATGCAGCACACAACAACACTGTTAACGCTGGCGTATCTATTGTTACTGGTCATCTTCACTCTCTAAAAGTCACGCCATTTAGTGATTACAACGGCAATCGGTTTGGCGTTGATACGGGAACACTTGCCGAACCAGATGGCCCACAGTTCACCTACTCTGAACTTAATCCCTCTAACCACAGGTCAGGCTTTGCAGTTCTGACCTTTTTTAATGGTCGATTGCTTTGGCCTGAGTTAGTCCATAAGTTTGGAGAAAACTTAATTGAGTTCAGGGGTGAGGTTGTTGATGTGAGCGCACTATGAGTTCATGGCTTATCATTCTCACAGGGGCGATTTACGCCTATATTGCTGGTGAACAGCTTATAAAAGAAAACCCCTACATGGCTATCGTGTACGCTGGGTACAGCTTTAGCAATGTGGGGTTATATCTGTTGGCAAAGTAATTAAGCGTTATCGTCAAGGCCAGCTAAAACTACTTCTTCATCCTCTGTATCTTCTTCTTCAAAAATCTCAGAGTCGTAATCATCTTCAGAGTCATCGAGCCAGCCGTTTTGTTCTTGGTATTCAACAAATGCCTGAATGATTTTGATTTTATCAAAGTCATAGGTTTCAATTGTAATTTTCTCATTGCCAGTCCATCCGAATTCCATTTCAAATTTCATGATTTTCTCCTTGAGCAACCGATTGTTGCAATTAAATCCTAAGTGGGATTTATGTCAGCTAGGTGTCTTTCTACCTGTGTTTTTAGCTATCCAACAGGCTTGACAAATCCACTTATGCCCCATGTCAATCCCGCCCTCTGGCGGTTTACTTTTATCGCAAGAATTACAACATTTGTATTTATGTACAGGGCTGTGAATCCCAAATTTCACTTCGTGCATTCCCATTCTCTTTCGCTTCTTCCTGAGTTTGATTTAACTGTGTTGCCTGTAAGCTGAATAAGCCCAAGCACTTTCATTTCGTTCAAGCGCCTGGCGACTTGGTTGCTGTCTAAGTTTGTAAATGCAGCAATCCCATCCTTGCCCAATGCGCCATATCTTTGGAGACAATCCAAAATAAGCTGGTGATGTTGACCAACAACTTCCTTGATGGAGTCTGCCGCCTGAAACGAGGTCAAGGGATCGTTTGTGCGAACTCTTGGAAATTCTGGTGTGCCAAAAATCTTTTTAAATGCGTCTAAATATTCCATGTTATTTCCTAAAGTGGTGGGGGTACTAACTGCTCTTTCGCTAGCTTTCGGAAAAAACTTTGCACAGCTTTCCCCCCGTTAATCAAAATGGCAAGTCCTCATCGTCCTTGGGTAAGCCTTTAAATTCTTCCTTGGGCTTTGGTGTGTTTAGATAAGCCCAACCGTTCCAACCGCCCGCATCTGTCAAAGGCAAAGTGTCTAGCTTCAACATTGGGCCGTTCTTGGTCTCAATGACTGAGCCAATGGTTTGATAGCGGGTTTTCTCTTGACCGTCTTTGGTGTATTTACCAACGTTTACGGTGACTTCATATATTTTAGACATTCTTGACTTTCATAAGTTTATTGATTTTGTCATCCAGTTCAGCAATAAATTGGACGATCTCAGCTTCCATTAGTTTGATATACATCTCATCCCGAGGGACACGTTTAACAAACAATTGAAGTTCCTCTGGCAGACGATTGTCAAAAGACACAAAGTCACACCATTCACGACCCGTACACGCAAGCTGAAATTGCATCTGGGTGTAGTATTTTGTCGGCACATTTTCAGACAATAAAGTCTCAATGTGCGTGGCGGTGTTGGGGCATTTAATCTCTATCAGCCCATCATCGCCCACAAGCCCGTCAGGGGATGCACCAGCCATTTTAATTGTTGGGTGAGGTACAAACCCCACTTCATCAACCAAAACGTCTTTAAGCGCCTCGTATGCGGCTCGGGCAAGCGGTTCTGTTTCTGTGCCGTGTTGCATGGCGGCATTGGTGAAACTCTCGCCTTTTTGCCCTGTCAAGCGTTCGCAGACAAGTTGAGCCATGTAATTGTCGCGACTGGCTGAGTAGCCTGATTTAGTCTTGGCGATTACGTCAGCCACACGGGATGCCGTGACCTTGCCTATGCGAATGGCAAACCATTCGTCTGTGCCTTGTTCCATTAGTTCAATCATCATGTTTCCTATTTGTCGTTTGCGCCACATTACAGTTTCGCTTTTGCTATGTCTTTTGCTTGGATGACTTTCATCTGCCAGGCTTTGTCACCATCACAAGCTGCATACGCTACTTTGTAAGCAATCTTGAGTTCGTCTTGCGTGGTGGCGTTCTCGATGGATTTAAACAAGTCAACCATCGTTTCTGGGTCAATCGTTGACTCAGGTTCAGCACCGTTTGGTAAGTCTTCGCCAGCGTAGATGTACAGGCCAAGACCATGTAAGCTAAGTGCTTTGGTCATGCAACGCATGATTGATGTGTTGACCTGAAAAGCATCAGGACTCTGAATAGCCTTATTGCGGTGATCCATCACGGGTAGCTGGCAAGTCATTGGCTTGTCAAACATGGTGACTGTGACCCAGACCATTGCTGTGCCGTTAATGTCCATGTAGCACTTGTCGCCAAACATTTCTACCTTGAACGTGGCTTTAGGGTCGGCCTTGAGTGCTTCAGCCCATCCCCAAGCCCATGACAAGTAAGTCAGGTTGGCTTTCTTTTCGGTGTGGTCGTTGACGTTGAGCGTCAGTAAGTTTGCGACTGTCATGCTTCAACTCCTAAATTTTTAGCTATTCTTTCAATAGCATCTGCAACACTTGTGTTTAACGCTATGCCTATTAACCTTAACGATTCGTCAATTATTTCATCCCAATAAGGGTCTGCCTCTTTAATAGCGTCTAGCGTAGCTCTTGCATCTTCTAATGCAGCTATGTCTAAGCTGTTTACTTTGTAGAGTAAATCTACATCTTGCTGTAAAGAATTCATGCTTCATCCTTTAAATAAGCCGTAAGGCGTTTGATTCTGTCTGCGTGATAGTCAGCCATGCGCCTGGCATATTCTTGGGCGCTGAGAGCCTCCAATAGCTTGCGTTGGGCTGATTCAAGTTCATTGGCAGCCATTTCTTTGGCTGATGGCAAACGCCAGTAGTTTTTTAGTATGTCAATCATGCGTGTTTCCTTGCTCTGATACGCTCTGCAATTACTGTAGATGGGTGAGGCCAACCTACTGCCCATTCATCTGCAATCTTTGCACACGCCTCACGCTCATGCTGTGCTACTAGATTGGCAAATGCAATGATCTCGTCAAGGTATTTGTACTCCCAGTTAATATCACCGTGCTCATCGCAAAGATCGGCTTTTATTCCCATCTCAATGATTTCATCTTGTGTCATTAGCCTCTCCATGCGAGCATTACGCCCCAACCGCCAAAAATGATGATTGCCAGAGTGCATTCGATGAGTGTTTGAATAATCTTAGATTTCATTTTGTTCTTTCAACATACGTTCGTGGTGAATCTTGACTTCAGACATAAGATGCTCTGAGTTCTCTTTGTCGAGGTCATAGGTAATGTCTTCACCCCGTTGGTCGTACACAAACACATCGTAGATTTCGGCTGTGTCGTGGTCGTAGGGTTGATTGCGTTCTGCTGGGTAGTGGTCATACCCAACACGGACTTTTTCAAGTGTGTTGCCGTCATCGTATGTGACGTATTCATCGAAGTAGTAGCGGAGGTTGAAGTCGATCATTTTGTGCCTTAAATAGACCCCGAGAAGTTCAGGGCATGACGCTACTGTACATCAAAATTAACAACACGCAAAATTTATTTATAAGGACTTTCCCTAATGTTGTATTTATGCAACTTAGCAAATGTTTAGTTTGCTATACTGATTGCATGGACAAACAAAAAGCAATCACATTGGCTGGCTCACAGAGTGAGCTTGCACGCATCTTGGGCATCTCAAGAGCAGCAGTACACAACTGGAAAACCATTCCGACTGGTCGTCTCTATCAATTGATGGTGGTCAAGCCAGAGTGGTTTTTGTAGTAAAATAATTTGAAACACGGCTAGGTCTGAAGTCATGAGCAGACCGAAAAGAGTTCCTCCCTCTCCTGCCGCAGTTTCTTTTTTAGGGAGTGTAAAAGGCGAGTTATGCACTATTACCAGTTCAACATTGGTGACTATCAAAGTCACACATCACACCTTGACCCTCTTGAGGATTTGGCATATCGCAGAATGCTAGATTGGTGTTATTTACACGAAAAACCTTTACCTAAATCAACAGCGGAAATAGGCCGTTTAATTCGCTTACGCGATGAAACTGTTGTCATACGCAACATTTTGAACGAGTTTTTTGTTGAAATTGAACTTGGATATTGGTCTGATAGAATTGGCAAAGAAATTGAACATTTCAGGTCAAAAATCGAACAGGCGTCTAGGGCTGGTAAAGCATCCGCTGAACGCAGGATCAACGGACGTTCAACGGACGTTCAACCAACCAATAACCATAAACCAATAACCAATAACCAAGAACCAATAGATATAGATGCTCACGCATCTTTGTCGGCAGAAGGTCTGCCCGACTGCCCTCACAAACAAATTTTATTGCTTTACAAGAAGCATTTGCCCAATCTGTCTCAGCCAAGGATTTGGGAAGGGGCGCGTCAAGTTAATCTTAAACAACGGTGGAGGCAAGCTGCTAAACCATCTAACTATTCGCCTGAAGGTTATAAAAACATGGAAGATGGCTTGAAGTGGTGGGATTCTTTTTTTGCTTATGTTGCCAACGATACTAAGCTAGCTAATGGATTTCAAACTAAAGACAGAACGTGGTTGCCAGACTTAGAGTGGATTGTTAACGCAACAAACTTTGCCAAAATTATTGACGGGAAATACGCCAAATGACATTTGCTAAACCAAACCGATATGAAATTCCTGAAGAACAAAACACAAGTCTTTGTTCTGTGCCTGGTTGCACAAACTTGTGGTCAGTTAAGATTGACAGCCCAAAATGCTCATTCCATCAATGGAATACAGGATCAAAACCAAAAGCCAAACCGTTGCCAGAACTAAAAGAAAAAACTGTTGCGCAATGGTATGACGAGAAGGATGTTTTTTAATGAATTTTCATTGGCCTATTGATGACTCCAAAAGAATTGGAACATTTCAAGAACTGCGAAGCCCAAGAGTGGACGAGGCGGTACAAACAGAAGAAATTGACGATTGGCTCGAGCAAAGCGTTGCTCTGGTGGCAAGGAGTGTTGCTGGACTTGCAAAAAATCAGAGGCGAGTCCGCTACTTTGGATTTGAGACAACGCATGAACAGGATTCAAGATGAGATACGCAGCAAGGGTTGACGCAAACCAAGACCAAATAGTTTCAGCATTAAGAGCCGCTGGCGCTTATGTCTGGATTATTGGTCTGCCTGTTGACCTTTTGGTGGGCTACAAGAATCACACGTTCTTGGTGGAGATCAAAACAGACTCTAAAAAGCGTTTAACGAAGCTACAATCCGATTTTTTTGATAATTGGTCTGGAAGTACCTTGGCACGAGTTGACAGCCCTGAAGCGGCTTTACGCATGATCGGAGTGGTCAAATGAAAGCGCCTTACAAAGCAATCGAATTTATCCTTGAGCAAGCCCCAAAGTTTGCTGTTGCTAAATCGCAACGGATTTACCTTGAGGAATACCGCAAGACCAAAAAAGCCTTGCTCATGAAAGATGCGTTGACAAAAGGCTTTGATTCAGCCGTGGCACAAGAGCGTGAGGCTTATGCGCACCCTGAATACCAAGAACTATTGCAGGGCTTGGCTGCGGCAATTGAGCAAGAAGAACTTTTAAAATGGAAGCTAGCGGCTGCCCAGATGAAATCAGACATTTGGCGTTCAGAGCAAGCAAGCGAGCGCCTTGGCGTAAAAACAACGGAGTAAACTTATGATGTGTCCGCGCTGTAGCTCTGAAAACCTTAAAGTTTTAGATACCCGATCAACCCCTGAATTTGTTAGCCGAAGACGCATTTGCATCAACGGACACAAATTTCTAACCAAAGAATATGCAATACCTGAAGCACAAGTATGTGAGAAGCCAGAAACTTCTCAAGTTAGTGGCGGCTCTCTCTTGTCAAAGCTGTGGCATGGACAATGGCGTCCAAGCGGCTCACAGTAATTGGGGCGGTGGAAAGGGTAAAGGCATCAAAGCAGATGACAACCTAGTGGCTGCTTTATGCCTCAAATGCCATTACAAAATAGACCAAGGTGCGCATCTGTCAAAGGACGAGCGCAAAGATATGTGGTTAAAAGCCCACAAAGCTACGGTTGAGGCACTTGGCGACCGTTGGCCTACCGAAGTGCCAAAACCATCAATATGAACGCATATTGGGCAGAGGGGCAGACTTTTGCCCGTGAGCCTTTTCAGCGTTTTCAGACTCATGCTTTTTCAGTTCTTTTTCCAAAGCACCGATTCTGCGAATCTCCATGCGATGCTCAGATTCTTTTTCATAATGACCGCCAGGTGTAGATTGGCGTTTCATTTCGGCAATTTTAAAGTTGGTAGCCATGATAAATTCCTGTTAAAATGGTGATTGACATTGTGCCACATTGCGCATAAAGTCAAAACCATAAATTCTTTGCAAGGAAAAATCATGGGAAAAGCAGATACAACTATGGCTAAAAGCACAACTGGTGCAACAGCCCCTAAAGGTGCAACAGCTTCTGACCGTTCAGGCGAGCGCATGGAAAAACTGCGCGGTGGCGTAGCCATGGGCATGGAAGACAAAATGGGTGATAACAAGCAATTCAATACTGGCAAGACTGACGGTATTTGCTACACCAAAACCCGTTCAGAGTACCGCTAAAAAGCGAAACCCAAACAGCCGAGCAGGGCTGAATGGGCTTCTAGGCACAACAAAGAAAGGTTGTCATGCTTGATCAGAATTGTAAGGCTTGTACGTTCTTTAACGATATAGGTCAATTGGGGCAATGCAGACGATACCCCACATATCAAAACCGCCATCACACAGAGTGGTGCGGTGAGTTTTCTCCGAGTGTAGTTGCCGTTGAGAGTTCACCCGTCCCAGAGGCGGGTGCTTTTTCTCCAAAGAAGCGCGGCAGACCAGCAAAGGACGCAAAATGAACTTGCAGCCCTTGAGAGACAAAATCCTTGTTCGCCCCGAAAAGCGGACGTTAAGCGAAACATTGATTATCCAATCGGCAGAAGCTGATAGCCGTGGAACTGTCGTTGCGGTTGGCCCAGACGCATTGGCTGAAGGCTTAAATGTTGGCGACCGCATCACTTTTGGTACATTTGCCAAAGATTACAAAGATGAATACCTCAAGTTCGAGGAAATCAAGCACAATGATGAGCGCCTACTGAAAATGAGTTGGCAAGATGTTTGTTTTGTAATGGAGGAAGAATAATGCCCTTGATCAAATCCAAATCCCCCGAAGCGTTCAAAAAGAACATTAAAGCTGAAATCAAAACTGGCAAACCTGTCAAGCAGGCCGTTGCCATTGCATATTCGGAAAAGCGTGAAGCTGCCAAGAAGGACAAAAAGAAATGAAAGAGCAAATCCAAGCCCGTATTGCTGAACTAGAGAAGCAAAAAGAGCAAATGCTTGCCAACTTCCATGCTATTTCAGGCGCTATTGCCGAAAATGAAGCCTGGCTCAGACAACTGGACAAAGATGCAAATAGTTCAACGCAAGATTGAGGATTTAATTCCTTACGTCAAAAACAGCCGTACACACTCCGAAGACCAGATTGCTCAAATAGCGGCAAGCATCAAAGAGTTTGGTTGGACTAATCCTGTCTTGATTGACGGGGATAACGGCATCATTGCGGGTCATGGACGGGTCATGGCAGCCAGAAAGCTGAAGTTTAAGGAAGTACCTACTATTGAACTGAAAGACCTGACCGAAACCCAAAAGAAGGCTTACATCATTGCCGACAACCGCCTGGCGTTAAATGCAGGGTGGGACAATGAAATGCTGACCATCGAGTTAAACGATTTGTTGGCTGACGGCTTTGCCTTAAACATTCTGGGCTTTGACGCTAAAGAGTTAAACGCCTTGCTTGAGCCAGAGGTGGTCGAAGGGTTAACTGGTGAAGATGAAGCACCGCCATTACCTGAAGAGCCTAAAACAAAATTGGGCGATATATACCAACTTGGCAACCATAGGCTCATGTGTGGTGATTCCACAAGCGTAGATGCCGTGGAAACGTTATTACAAGGCCAACGTGCCGACATGGTGTTTACTGACCCGCCATACAATGTAGCCTTTAATGGGCGTAGCGGTAAGTTTGATGTAATTAAAAACGATGACTTGCCTGATGACGAGTTTTCCCAATTTATCCAAGATTGGTTGCAAACTTTTGAGGCGTTTCGACCAAACAGTTATTACATTTGCTGTAATTGGGCGTTTTATGGAATTTTGCAGTCAGCCCTAAAACCCAAGGCTTGCATTGTGTGGGCTAAAAACGTTTTTGGTTTAGGTCGTGGATATAGGCATCAACACGAATTTATTATGTTTGATGGGCTAATTGACCCAGACATTAAAAACGAATCAGACTTGTGGAACATTGCTAAAGACAGCAAATATGTACATCCAACACAAAAGCCTGTGGCTATAAGCGAACGTGCAATTAAAAACAGTACCAAGGTCAACAACATTGTGTTGGATTACTTTGGTGGCTCTGGCAGCACACTTATTGCTTGCGAAAAACAAAACCGTCATGCTAGGCTTATGGAACTAGACCCAAAATACTGCGATGTCATAGTAAAGCGATGGGAAGACTTCACAGGCAAAAAAGCCGTACTATTGACAGAAGTAACACAAAATGTGTAATATTTGGTTAAATTCCCCTCTATAAAATGAACCACGAGCATATTCCCACCGACGACAGCAAGAAACTGGTTGAATCCAGTTCGGGATTAGGCTTGCCTCATGAATCTATTGCCATTCTTGTGGGCATTGATGACAAGACATTGCGTAAGTATTACCGCCATGAACTAGACATGGGCAAAGCTAAAGCCAATGGTCAAATAGCCAAGACGCTATTTCAAAAAGCAACGTCAGGCGACACAACAAGCCTAATTTGGTGGACAAAGAGCCAAATGCGTTGGTCTGAGACTGTGCGGCAAGAGTTGACAGGTGAGAATGGCGCACCGTTGCTTTCAGGCATTCAAGTGTCATTTGTAAAGCCCGATGAGTGAAATTAGCCAGGCTATTGCAAAGGCTGAGTTTCCACTCAAGCTAGAGTGCCTGTTTAAGCCATCCCGTTACAAAGTCTTATACGGTGGTCGTGGCGGGGCAAAGTCATGGGGTGTTGCTAGGGCTTTGCTTATTAAAGCTGCCCAAAACCCATTACGAGTGCTTTGCGCCCGTGAGTTCCAAACATCCATTAAAGACTCGGTTCACAAGCTACTGTGCGACCAGATCGAGGCGCTTGGGCTTGGCACGTTTTATGAGATCACGCAGACAAGCATTCGGGGCAAGAACGGCTCAGAGTTCAGCTTTGTCGGTCTGAAGAACAATGTGGCAAACGTCAAGTCCTATGAGGGCGTTGATGTGTGTTGGGTTGAGGAAGCCCAAACAACCAGCCGAATGTCGTGGAATGTGCTAATTCCAACGATTCGTAAGGAAAAGTCAGAAATCTGGATTACGTTCAATCCTGAGTTGGAGACAGACGAAACTTACCAGCGGTTTGTGCTAAACCCGCCAGAAGATTGCATCGTCACTAAAATCAACTGGTCGGATAACCCTTGGTTTCCTGAGACGCTAAGACTAGAGAAAGATGCGCTTAAGTTCCGCGACCCACAGGCTTACAACGTGGTTTGGGAAGGTTTATGCCGCCAGACGGTCGATGGCGCTATCTTTGCCAAAGAAATGCAAATGGCAGAGTTGGATGGGCGCATCACAAAGGTCAACTACGACCCTATGAAGCCCGTACACGCGATTTTTGACCTTGGATGGTCTGATGCCACAGCCATCTGGTTCTTGCAGTTTATAGGCATGGAAACACGCCTAATCCGTTACATGGAAGGCAATCAGCAGACCATGAGCGACTACCTGGCTAAGATGCAGACGTTTGGCTATATCTACGACACGCTATGGTTGCCACACGATGCCGAGAACAAGACTCTGGCAGCCAACGGCAGAAGTATTGAGGAAATCGTCAGGTCTGCGGGATACAAGACCAAGATTATTCCTAAAACGCCCATATTGGACTCAATCAACGCGGCAAGGACAATTTTTAGAAACTGCTGGTTTGACAGGGAAAACTGTCACGAGGGCTTGCAATGTCTAAGGCATTACCGTTACGATGTTGACCCAGACACCAAGCAATTTAGCAAAACGCCTTTGCACGACCAATATTCGCATGGCGCTGATGCGTTTAGATACATCGGTTTGATGGTAAATGAGCCTCGGCAGACGAGGAAACCCAGACCAAACGCAAATTATGGTAGCCAACATTCTTGGATGGCGTAAAATGGCTATATCACATTTAGGGCAACATCATGGCTGATGATTACGACTCACGAATTCAGGAAGCAATCGACTTCCTAAAGTTTGCTAACGATGCAGACACAATGAATCGCCAAGAGGCTTTAGAAGACCTGAAGTTTGGCGGTGGTGATCAATGGCCTGTTGAATTGCAAAATTCGAGAAATCTGGAATCAAGGCCCGTAATTACTGTAAACAAGGTGGACAATTACTGCCGCCAAGTTTCTAACCAACAGCGCCAGCAGCGCCCTCGCATCAAAGTTCATGCCACAAACACGCATGATGACATGGTGGACGCACAGACCATTCAGGGCATTGTTCGTCACATTGAGGTCAATTCCAACGCAGATCACGCCTATGACAACGCATTTGAGTATGCTGTTCGCATGGGTTGGGGCTATATGCGGGTGCGCACAGACTACATTTCCGAAGATTCATTTGATCAGGAAATCTACATTGACCCTGTGGATAACCCATTCACGGTGTACTTTGATCCCAATTCAGTATTGCCTGACGGCTCAGATGCAGACCGTTGTTTAATTACAACAATGATGCTCAAGAGCGAGTTCCGCAAGCTGTACCCTGATGCGGATGATGGTGGCACAAGTTTTACTCAGCGTGGAACTGGCGACTCTCAGTCTGAGTGGATTACCAAAGAGGACATTCGCCTTGCTGAGTATTACTACACGGTCAGGGAAAAGGCTACTTTGTACCTTTTGAGCGATGGTTCAGCGACATTTGCTGATGACAAAGACTTCTTTAAGCGCCTAGAGGCTTACGGCATTACCGTGGTGGACAAGCGTGATTCATTCAAGAAAACAATTAAGTACGTCAAGATGACTGCGGTTGAGATTCTTGAGGAAC
>Ga0114980_10000678_pt1 | contig 24248 bp, 24 predicted proteins | sample S_140806_EF_Meta_FD_87018 | JGI IMG/M metagenome (GOLD analysis project Ga0114980, IMG submission 87018) | Freshwater microbial communities from Lake Simoncouche, Canada to study carbon cycling - S_140806_EF_MetaG | ecosystem: Environmental > Aquatic > Freshwater > Lake | place: Lake...
AAAATATCCAACGGTTAGTCAAATAAAAAGTTTATCTTTTGAACTCCAAGTATGAGATATAATAGATAAACTTTTTATTTGACTAACCGTTGGATATTTTAACGAATTAATGCTATAATGATTAATAGATTTTACATCTCGTTCTTCTATAACTTCTCTTAAACTATCATTGTTAAAAATGCTTGTATCTCTTGTTTGATTTCCACTATAACGAGTAGCCATTTATTATGTTCCTCCTGTTATTGTTGCTACATTTGCTTCTGCAACAGGTTCAACACTATCATCATCAAAAAAAACATTAGAAGTTAATGTTTCTTCGTTGTGTATTGACTCAACATAATCATAGAAATATTTTTTAACTAATATTCCTGTTCCATCATCAGTTTGATCCGCTAGATTTTCATTGAATACTGTAAAGCCAATGTTTATATCAAAACCATTTGGATAGAACCCAACAGTTTTACCACCTATCCCACCATAGTTAGTGTTTCCTTGTTGAGTTTTTGTCATTACAGAATTTGGAGAAAAAATAGGATTAGCAGAATAACTATCTATTGTGCAAAGAACACCATTACTTTCACCGCCCATTGTATCCTCTCCAGCATGTATTAAGTTTCCATATTTAATACGGAAAAGAGGAGGAGAAGTCATAACTTGATTTTTATCGTATCTTGGATATAATACTCTTTTTAAATGGTCCATCGCGTGCAATAATTCATCAACAGGTAAAAGAGCAGCGTCTCCACCACCTATTTTATTACCATATCTAGCTTTTACTTTAAAGGTAGCGTTCATTGTTCTTCCCATTCTTTTGAATGTAGAAATAGGGTCCATTCTACCAATAACAGTTTCTTTATTCCATTCTGGTGTTAAGCTTTCTGTTATTTTAACATCATAAGGAAGAAACTTAAAATATACACCATAGGTAATACTTTTAATATTAAACAATAAGTAATCATCAATACCCTTAAGATATTTTAAATCTGGATATACTTCTCTTATTTGACCTGTTGTATTTTTACTTTGAGCCATTCATACTCCTAATATGCTGTTGCTGTATTGCCCATCATAGGCTCAACTACTTCAACCACAAGATTTTTTAATTGTTTATCGCCTATCTTAACTATTATGGTTGGAGAATATGTTGAACCAGCTTGTTGTTGTTGAGGCATAGCAGCTTTTAATATTTTTTCTAATCCAGCAGTATTGTCCTTACTTAAACTAAAACTGTTTATAGCGGTTATTAGTTCACCAGTTTGTTTAATAGCATTATTTGGACCAGTAGTTGTTTTAACATTTAGTTCTGCTATATTTTTTGTTATAGCTGCAAAATTAAAAGATTTATCTTTATCTAATTTATTAAGAGTAGAAACAATGTTAGATAATGCAAACGAGAAAAGTAAAAGACCAGCCATTACAATTGGATTAGTAAAGATTAAACCTACAGATGCCATAGCTAAAGCAAGAGAAAGAAGTGAGTCAGCAATACTATCTGTATTTGCTAATACCTTAAATAACTCTACAAAGTTCTTGACCAAATAACCTATGCCAGCATACATAAGTGCCATAGCTGCGGCAACTAAAGCAATTGGTACAAGAACAGTAAATAATGAACCACCAAAAGCAGCAATTTCGGGTGCTGCTGTGCCTCCTGCTGCACCAACAGCTTCAATACCAGCAGCAACGGGAGCAGTAGCAGGAGCAGTAACAGCGGCTGTTATATTAAAAAATCTAAGTGCAGCACTAAAAGCTTGAAACGCTGATGCTAATTTTGTTATAATAAACATAGCAGTAAAAATTACTAATAAACCACCAAGAATATATCTTGCAATTGGACCTTTATCAAGAAACTCAGTTATTGTAGATAAAAATCCCGATATTCCATCAACAACTGGTCCCATAACAATAGCAAAATTAGCTGCTATTAAAGATAATTTTTCTTGAATAGGTATTGCTCTTTGTACTGCTTCATTTAATAATTTTTGTTCATTTGCTCTTTCAGCACTTATTCTTGCTGCTTTTTCAGCTTCTGCGTTAGACATAGAAAGAACACGGCTTGCTTCTTCAATTGATTTAAAGCCAGCAGCATCAGCAATCATTTTCTTTTCGTAGAAAGACATTTGATCAAAAGCTAAACCAGCATCATCTAATCTTGTTCTCAACAAATCAATTGCTTTTGCTGGGTTTTCTGCTGAAGCTTCTAACAATTCCATAGCATTAATAAATCCACCACCAAGAGCAGCATTAAGTTTACCAGCGGCTTGTGCAGCACCTTCAAACGTTTGGAACTTCTCTGCTATTGAAATTAAATCATTTACAGCAACACCAGTAGCTTTTGATTGTATTTCAAGATCTTTGAACACATTTACCATATTATTGCCATAAGCTGCTAATTGATTAGAAGCTCCAGCAAAATCTTGTGCTACTTGTTGTGGAGATTTACCAATTGCTAAAGCAAGTCCAGCCAACTCTTCACTTGTTTTTCCTGCTTGAACTTCGGACATTCCCATAATTTGTGTTAGGGTTCCAATTTGTTTTGCACTTTCAGCACTAGATATTCCAAGTCTATCTAATTTAGCAACAGAGATAGTTAGTTGTTGTTGAGCAATAGAATTAAGATTTGTGAATGTATTTAAGTTTGTATATAAGCCTTCAATTGCTCTACCAGCTTGCTCAAAAGAAATACCATAAGCAGTTGCTCCTCTTGAAGTATTTTCTAGAACACCTTGTAGTTGTTTATTTGCCCCTGCTACTTTTGCCAAACTTGCGGCGGCACCATCATAAGCAGTAAAAGCAATTGCTGTAGCTTCTTGAATTTTCATCAAAGTAGAACCAACAAGGTTTTGTATATTAACAGTATCTTTAATGGAAGCAGAAATTGCCTTCATATTTTTTACACTATCACCATCTTTATCTAATAACTTACCAAAAAAAGTTTCTTTCCAACGAGCAGAAATACCCATAGTAGCTGAGATGATATCTTTTGTTTGTTGACCTAACTTACCAGATATTTCAAGTTGTTCTTTTAAATTTAATAATTTCTTTTCTTCAAGAAGATATTCTTCTAATTTTGCTTTCTTTTGATCTTCACTAAGACTCCCAGATTCTAATTCAACCTTTAATGCGTCTTTTTTTGCTTGTAAATTAATTTGTAATCCGTCAATTTCTATTTGTTGAAGTCTTACAAATGCATCAAGATTTTCTTGTTTAGAATCAAGAAACTTAGCATTAGCTTCTAAAAGATCTTTTTCTAATTTTAGATCATCTAATTTTTTTTGTTGATATTCAGCAGATTTTCTTTGAAGTTCAAGATTTTGTTGAAGGCTTAATGTAATTGCTGCTAAAGCATTTTTTTCAGCGTCAGTTCTGGCTGTAATAGCTTCTAATCTTTGTTTTTCTGCTTCTAATATTAATTGATGTTCTTGAAGAGTCATAGACTATAATAGTTCCTTATTTAAACGGCCACTTTAAGCCTGTATCACTTTCAAATTTAGAAACAGATGCATCAAGTTCATATTTGTTTCTATATGTTCTTGGATCGTTAAGACCATATCTAACATATGAATCAAAATATCTTCTTTCACTAGCTAAAGCTCTAGCAAAGGATTCAACTTGGTATCTATCCCCAGTTACAGAAACAGGAGGTAAGAATACATCTTGTCCAAACATACGCTGAAGAATAAGCTTAACAGTTGAGCCAAACATTTCTAAAAATGATTCATTCAATTGATTGCTGTTTGTAAAGTCGATGTGGATTGGAACTATTTCTTTGGACATACATAAACCTCAAAGTAAATAGTATCTATCTTTATTATTTAATGTTAGCTAAAACTTTCCAACGATTAACTATTGTTTCGTTTAATAGTTCTTGTGTAAAATCAAAATTTTCTTGTATTTGTTTGTTGGTTAATCCATTTACTTTTAACTGATCAACTAAATCTTTAATTATTTGTTTAAATTGATCTTGAATATTTGGATCATTTACATTGACACTTTTAGCTCTACTTTTTATAGAACTATTTATTCTTTGTAATAGGGAAGCATTACCAGTAAATAAAGGAATTGGTTGGTTTATATCAATTTTAGTTTTTACTATTGCTTGTGCTTCTGGCGTTTGTGGAATTAAAGCAACTGGTGCTTGTGCTGCTGGTTGTGCTTGAGGTTGTGCTTGAGGTTGTGCTTGTGCTGCTTGTTTTTTTGCAAGTTCAACAACTTTATCACGAAAGCCTCCTCCATTTGTAATTACATCTGTAAAAGTAGTGTAATTAGCAATAGCTGGATTCTTCATTGCTATACTTATATTATCACGATAGTCTTTTTTAAGAGCAATAGTATCGGGCATATTATAAATAATTCTATATATAGAAGCAAGAGTTGTAGCTTGAGATATTGCATCAGTTTTAGACACCATATAATCTTTTACATCCTTAAGCTTTTTCTCATCAGTCTCATCAGTCTCAACAGGAGCAGCTTGTTGTTGAGATAGATTACTACTAGTTCTATTAACTCGTTTTGCTGTTTTTACTTGTTGTGGATTTAAAGATATTATACTTTGAGCAAGACTTCTAGCTTGTATCATATTAATCTTTATATTTTGTTTTTCTAAAGCTTTTAATAATTTAGCTGGTTGATCATTTATTTGATCACGTTTATAATTTTTTTGTATTTCGTTATCTATAGCTTCTTTAATTTCTTGCTTAAATCCAAATTCTTTTGCTAATTGTGGATTTGCTGCAAACAACTTAGAAAGAATTAAAACTGGATTTTTGCCTAGCTCTTTTGGAAATACTTTTTTATCTATTTTATCTAATTGATTACTATAATGTTTTAAACTTTCTGTTTCTTGACCGGGATTAGTTGGTGGATCTTCTACATTTTCTTGTGTATCTTCTGTTTGCTCACCCTCCGAAGATTGTGTATCTTTAGGTTCATTTGCATTTGAATCTGCTTCAGTAGACTTTCCATTTGCTTTTTCTATTATTTCTTTTGATTCCTTAATTTTATTAATAATGGTTTTTGCTTTTTGTAATAATTGATCAATAGATTCGTCAGTTAATAAATAACTAGGTGCATCTTTTTTAGCTTGTTGACCGCCTGTGTCTAAACGGTTTTTAAACTTTTCAATTAATTTAATTAATTGTGTTTTAGTATAATTATCTAAAATATTACTAATTCTAGTGTTTGTTAGTGCAAAGTGTATTTGTTCTTTAGTAAACCCTTTTAAAAAATTTTTAAGTAGTGATGGATCACGTTCTATAAGTTCTGGTTTTTTAAATATTAAAATACTAGTTATATATGTTTCAAAAAAATATTTAAAATTAGGAGCAGCCTTATCATCAACTGTCATAGCCTCCTCTGGTGTAGCTTCTCCATGAAACTCTAAATAATCCTTTGCATTTTTAACTTCTTGATCAGTTTGCTCAGATAAAGTTACAACTTTTGGCTTAGCAGATTGATCTTTTTGTGGGTTTTTAGACAAAGAAGTTTTTTTACTTCTTAAATCTGTAACATTAATACCTCTTGCATTTAAATGAACAGTTAAAAATGGAATAATAATGTTTGCTATTATTTGCTCTGAAAATTGTTTTTGTTGTGCTTCGTCGGTTATACCAGCAGCTTGAAGTGCTAACATCATTTTTCCATATGTTGCTCTTCTTACATCTATCATACCAGCTTTTGGTTGAACTCTTCCTCCACCTTTATCAGCACTAGTTCCTTTAGCTTGTTTGGAAGCCGTTGTTGTATCACTTTGATTTGAAGGTTGGGTTGAAGGTTGGGTTGAAGGTTGGGTTGTAGTAGAGCTACCTTGCTCGCTTGGTTCTTCAGCTTTGTTTGGTTTTCCAAAAAAAGCATTTCCAAGACCAGAAGCAGCACTTTTAAACATATCAGTTACTCTACCTTCTCTTAATCTATCAGACATTATTGTTGTTTCCTTTTTAAATAAATAGTATAAATATAAGAAAAGGGATCATTTAGATCCCTTTTACTATTTCTTTTTAGAAGCCTTCTCCATAGCCTCTGCTTCGTCTTGTATCTGTTTAGCAAGTCTTTCTACAAACCACATTCTAAGTCCTACTGGAAGGCTATATGCTTCGATAAACGACCATCCTCCATGATACTTTAGGATAAAGAATTGTTCATATACTTGTTTCTGGTATTCATCACTTAGGCCAAAAAAAGTCCGATGTGAACGGAACCTCCAGCCTTGTTTCATATGAACAAGAGCGACATTCAAAATCGTGTGACAAATCCATATTTGGAGCAATCTTAGCATATGCTTGTCTAATTGCTTTTGAGTCTTTTGCTGGAAGTGTAGATACAACTTCATTTAATATTTTAGGATCTGATAAACCATTTATTGATTTTATCATTAATCTTAATTGTAGAGATAGAATTGAATCCATTTCTTTCTTTGCTAATTGTGCTTCTCTTACTTTTGAACTTATGAAGTTTTCATCTTTACTTGTTAATAACTTTAATTCAACTGGAACTTTGTATATTGGAATTTGAATAACAAAAGTATTATCTTCTGTTCTTATTATTCCTTCTTCTTCCAATTCTTCATCGCTTATTGGATCTTTTACATTACAAATATTAAGATCAAATTCATATCCTTGAACTTTACCACAAGAAGGACAAGTTACTTTTGTTTGATAATCTGCACCATAAGCAGATTTACGAGCAGCAACAATTACTGCGTTTTTATCACCAACTAATAAGGTATCCATATTAATTGATTTATCTACAACAATATCTTGTAATACTTTTTCTAATGCCATACCTTTTTTGAGTAGGGATTGATTTGACAAAGTATCTTCATCTTTGGCTGTCATGTATCTAATTTCAATTGTATCTTTACCATTTAGTGGGTGTCCTTCTGGATAGAATACACCTCTTGATGGTAAATCTACAATCTCAATTGGAGTTACAAAGGATAATCCTGTAGCTCCTGCTATATCATTTTGTTGGGGTTTTTTTGTATCTAACCCTAGTCTATCTAGGTTGTTTCTCATATATCACTCGTTGTTAAATAAGTATTACACTAATATCACTACATTCACACCACTCTGGTAAGAATGTGACTGTTATTTCATTGGCTTCATCAGACGCATAATCAAGAGAACCAAAATCTATTTTAGTTATTTTTGGTTTTTTAATAATAAAATCTACTGCAAGATTTTTTCTATTGTCTGTCTCTTTAAGTTCTCTTTCTTCTAAAATTTTTGAATTTTCTTTTTTTTTAGTTTCTTGATCAATATAAGTAGCATAACTTGATATTGTTATTGTATTACAAAAAGTAGCTAAATCTAACATTGAAGTTCTATTCTGTTCTGTTATTAAATTTTGATTTAAATAATCAAAAAACATTTTTTTCCAATTTGAAATATTTTTTTGCGTACCTGTATCTGGTAGTACGTCTACAAACGTAATTGTTATAGGTTCCCAATTTACTTCACCAACATGGAAGTAATGAACAAATTGGTTACCATGTAATCTTTCAAATGGAATATTTAATGAGGGCAAATTAAGTTTCTTAACTAAAAGACAAATATTTTTATCGTTGTCATCTCCCTCCCAATTAGAAACACTAGTATCATTAAATCTAGCAACGAATAAGTTTTTCTTATTAAGTTCTAATGTGTAATATTTATCTTGATTTGCCCAGAACATTTATATTCCTATTATGGTTCAAGTGATGAATCAAATCTTGTGCCTGTAATTCTCACATCGGCCCAATCGTAACGGAAGGTCATTGAAACATCGCTGATATCATCTGATCCATATTCAAGCGAACCAAAGTTAACGCTTTTAATCCAAGCATTATTAAGTGTCCAAGTTTCAAGAGCATTACCATTGGCATCAATTTGAATTATTTCAATTTGTGCGAATTGTGCTGTTGCGGTTCCTTTAGCCATTGTTCTTAAGGTTGAAAGGGCTGAGCCACCTGTTATAGCAACACCAGCCGCAGTTGGAGATTGATAACCAGCAGAAAGAAGAACATTATATAAAGCGTCAGTTACATCGTTTGCTGCTGCTCTAAGTGTGCTAGCGTTGGCATCGTCAGCAGCAGGTAATCCACCACCAGCAGGGTCAATGATGGTTACAGATACTTCTTTCCACGATACTCTACCGGGATAATAGAAAGCGTGTCCAAGAAAGTCGTGCTTTGTTTCCGATACATCAAATGATGGTTTATCAGCTTTTTTAGCAATAAAGCTTGGTAGCTTATCGGATGCTGCTCCAAATCTTATTAAGAATTTAAACTTTCTCTTTGGTTCTAATGCTGCTTCGTTCCAGAATGCCATTTATTATGTCCTCCAACCTTTATATATTAAGTAGTTATTAATCAGCAAATGACGCACCGCTATCGGTAATTGTAAAATCAATTGCGATAAATTCAATTGCTCTAGCTGGCTTCAAGAATATCTTGGCATACATTATGTTTCTATCAACAAGATCTGGTGTAGTAGTTGTGCTGTCAAGTATTACACGGTAGTCAGTAAGACCCAATCTTGATTTAACGGTTCCAAGGAATGGATTTACTTGACCTGTAAATCTTGACCAAGTTACTTGAACATTTTGATCGAAGAGAAGTCTTGATGCAATCTTTGAAATCTCGCGTTTAACGAAGATCATCATTCTACGAACGTTAATTCTGTCAAGAGCAGATGGAGTAACTTGAAGTGTCTTTTGACCAAAGATTACGATACCTTCTGCTGGGAATTGTGCGATAGGATTAATGTTGTTTTCATAAAGTGTATCTCTTTCTTTTGATGAAAGTTTTTGTGATACATTAATAACTGGAACACCACCACGACCTTCTGTTAAACCACCTCTGGTAAACCCTGCTGGGGCAAACCAAAGTTCTTGTGAAGATTGTCCATAAGACATAGCTCCAAGGGCTACAACTGAAGGAGGAACGAAGATGCTTCTATTACTTAATGTATCGCGGATTTGAACCCAAGGATAATATGTAGCTGCGTAGCTTGAATTTAATCCTCTAGTCTTTAACACTGAAGAAACATTACTAACATTACCAATATATCTACTTGTTCTTGAAGTAACTTTTGCTTCTTGTTCTGGTATATAAACATCTGGAAGATCAATTATAGCAAGTGCATCTGCTCTATTCTCACAAGTTTGAATAAGTTTGTTAGTTAATCCTGCAAGTGTTAAGCCGGGGATAGTTATAATATCTGTAACCAAACTTTCTGGATCAGCACAAGTATCAATTGCTCTGCTGTATGTACTATATACTGATGAATTCTTTTCAGTAGAAGTGGAAGACATTAATGAGTTTCTTAATGGTTCTGCTTCTGTTACATCAAATCCATCGAAACCACCATAGAGAGGCATTGTGAATTTATTATAACCAGCATTTATTACTGTTCTATATCCGCTTGTTCCGTTATAAGAAGTTCCTGCTGCTCTTGAACCAACTTTATAGTCAAGTCCTGTTCCGCCTGCTGAGGAAGATAATTCATCAAGTGAGAATACAAAGGAAGTTGAAGTAAAAGAACCAGAAGAATCGTAAGCTGCTCCTGCTACATCTGCTGGTAAAGCTCTTGTAAAATCGTAGTATGTTGGGTCAAAGGTGGTTGTAGAAACACTTTCACCAACAGTAATACCAAAGTAAGCGTTGCGTGGATCTCCTAATCCTCCTGCTGAAGAAGAAATGCGAAGTGGAATTGATGGGAATTGAATTGATGCTGTTAGATTTACTGCTGTGAACAAGAAGTTACCAGCACTATAAGTATTACCAAACCCACCAGAAACAGGTGAAGCAGAAGGAGCAACAGTAGAAGAACCAGATGTTACGGTAAAGGTATTAAAGCGTGAAGCACCAAAGAAACCAAATGGTAGATAAGTTGGATCTACGTTACCAGCATCAACATCGTCATTCATTTCAACTCTTATTATATTAGACAAGTTATTATAAGTTCCATATTCTACAAGTCTTCTATTTGTTTCATCCCAAGTAGTAAACTTATCACCTATTCTTGCGGCAATATAATCTGGTGAAGCTGGATTAAGATTTACATTTACATATCTTTCTACAAATTGTGGTGTGTTATCATTATCAGTAGCTCTTCTAACTGAAAGTGTAAATGTTCCATAATCATCAAAGTCTGTCAATGGTGCTCTTACATCACTAATAGAAATTTTATAATTCTTTTGTTCGTATTCTCCACTATCTAATGTAGCAATACGGAATAATTTTTGTTGTGCGGAAGCAACGTATGAAGCAAAATTAGTAGTAAGATCTTGTCCTATTACCCAACCTGTTTTTGATTCTTTTGAGTCCATTAAGAAGTTGTTACATTTAACAGTGGCATTACCAAGAGGGGCTATAAACCCGTAAGTTGTTGTAGAAATATCTACTAACTCTTGTAATGATCTTTCGTATGACTCACCAAGCCAATAATTTTCAATTGTTGCGTCGGAGGTTATATCTGAGTTAGTAAGGATTGGATTAGTATTGAATACTTTTCTTATATAGAAATCTGAGTCTGCGTTAAAATTAAAGTTAGAGGTGTAGTTACCAGAAGGGCCTGTTAATACTGCTCTAAATTCTCCATTGTTAGCAACAGAAGAAATTAGAACGTTTGCGCCTTGAACTGGTGTTGAAGTTGAAGCAACATTACCAGTTAATTGTATTGAGCCACTTTGGATATACCAAATAGCAGCGAGAGTTCCAGTTACAGTAGAAGCAGCAGAAGCAGAAGGAATTATAAATAAACCATAAGCTCCACCACCAGTATTACCAGCAGCAAAATTATTATCAGTTTTCCATCCAGCATATCCAGCAGCAGTAGGGGAAGAATTTTGTTTACCAACTAATCTAACTACATTTAAAGCTGGTGTGTTCTTTAACCAAGCTTGGGCGGCATAAGCAGCATAAGTAGTTCCTATATAGTTTCCATCACGCCATACATCATCACCAGATTTACCGGGAATTGGATTACCAAATGTTTCAACAAATTGTGAGAACGAAGTAATATAAACAGGTCGCATAGTTGGACCTTTTTCAAATCTACCAATTACGGTTGGACCAGTTAGTGTTGAAATTGCTGGAAGTTGGGAGTTGTCGATCTCTTGGACTTGAACACCGGGAGATACGAAACGATAAGATGTAATAGCCATTTGCTTTAATACTCCTGCTTATTTAGAATTAATCAATAATAAATAGTATTAAATAAAGCAAAAAGCTTTATTCTCTATAAGATGTTTTGTTTTTATTTGAATTTAAATAATCTGGTATATCTCCAAAGATTACTTTTTCTCTTGGGAACTTAACTTCTACTGCGTTTTCTCTTATAACCATTTTTGGATTATCTTGATTGTTACCACTACCTATAAGATATCCAATAACTTCTATTGAAATTGATGCTGCGTATGTTTTTCTATCTTCATTTAAACTTGAGGAATTATCTTCAAAAGTAAAATCACCTTTAATAAAAGCATCATATTTATGGTGTTCATTACCTAATTGAATATATTTTGTATTACCATTCTTAGTAAAGAATACGGTTGTTATTTCATTTAGTTGTTGTAGATAATCTGTTTTAATATTTATTTGATAAGTAACAGCAACGTGAACTGGTATAGGAATAGTTATTGTTTCATAAACAACTTTATCATTTCTAGTGTATCCTTTTGCGCCTAATGGATAAACTTTTTGTCCTCTTCTATTAACTGGACTTCTTGCGTTATCAACATTTTGAAAGTTAGAAGTTTTCTCTTGTTGTATTCTTCTTGCTATTGTTATTGTTCCACCCTTTTCATCTTGAACGGGTCTAAGATTTGCTGGTATTGAACCTGTTTTTTGTGGATCTTTATTTATTGATTTTCTATCAATAGTTATAATAGGATATTTAATCATACCAGATGAGTCACGAATATCTTTATTGTTCTTAATTTGATGTGAACGTTCAGCAGATATCCAAGTTACTGGAACTTTCATCCATCCTTCGGTAGTTGTTGAATAAACATTTATCTTTTCGTTTAACCAATTATAAAAAGCAAAGTCAATTGTTTCAAGTGTAGAAGATTGGAATGTTATTTCTTGTAGTATTTGGCTCATTTATATCATCCTGTATATATAAGAACAGGAATCTTTTGAGAAACCTTTTGAACATCGTCAGACATTTTAGCTTCTGTTTCAGCAATCTTATGATAAGTTACTTGATCAAGAATCTTATTTAATTCTTCTTTCAATTCTTTCTTTTCTTCTTTTGCTTCGGACATAAGAGCAGGACCATTTAAAGTAACTGAATCGCCGGGAATTGGAAGTGTTGAGAATTTAGATCTTACTTGTGCTAACATTTCTTTACATACTGCTAAAGCATATCTTCTTATCCATTGTTTGCCTATTGCATTTATATTTTCATATGGTATATTGGAGAAGGGAAGTGTGTTTATGTTATTAACCCCACCAGTTTGTGAGTCACTTGAATTTGAAGGTGTTTCCCAAGGATTTGCTTCATTTGATATACTAAATTCAACCCACATATGATCTACACCTATATCACTTGGGCATGGATATAATCTAACTTTATTATTTTTAATCTCATAAGAGAAGTGAGAGTTTCTTGTATAGATTGCTGTTTCATAAGCCATAGCCTGTAATTTATTGTGCCATGTTGGGATTACTTCAAATGTGCTATCATCAGCATATTGACCATAAGATGATAAATTACCAATAGCATTTAAGCCGCCATAGTAACCAAAAAATCTCCACATAGAGTTTGGAGTTTTATAAAATACTTTTCTTATTATTATTCTTTTATTTCCAACTGAACCAGAATAAGGAACAGGACCACCACTTGCTTGGTCCACGTTACTTAAAGAAGATGATTCAATAATAGTTTGTAAATCATAATCTTGAATACTTGGAGTAACGCTAAACGAAGCAGAATAAATTTGTTGTGTTCCACCTATTCCAGCTTCAAGTGAAAAGGCATCACCATATCTTGAAAAGTAATCTAAGTTATATCTTGGATAAGCTAATTGAGGTTTTTGGCCTGCTAACGCTGAACCAGAAGTAAATTCTCCATCACTATTAAATGTTCCTGTTGCTGCTCCAAGAAAAGTTGGCATAGCGTTAATTGCTTGATGTAAATTAACAATATAAGAATATTCTAATACAGCTTCTTCATAAGCGGCGTATACATTTCCTGTTGTTATTTCAATATCTAATATATCACCGCCAAGCTTTTTATATACATATCCTACTTGGTCAACTGCACCCGTTAGAAACGCTTGTGAGGAAGCATATATACCAAAGGGTAAAGTTGCTGCTACATCTACCAGATTTCCTGCTGATGGTAATACAATAGCACTTAGCGTAGAAGCTGGAGTTAGCGTAGGGACTGCCATTCAATAAATACTCCTCAATAAATTAAATAGTTACAAATAAAAGAAAACCCCCCAAACCTTTCGGGATGGAGGGCTTCTTTGCCTAATTAGGCTATACTATCAAGAACCGCTTTCGCCAAGAAGACCACGAATAATGACCAAGCCGTACATATCTGGCTTAACCATTTTCTTAGCGTAACGTGTCATAACACCTTTGCGTGGGACGAAATCGTCAGTACCAAAGATGGTAGGAGTTACTTGTAATGGAACGTATGGTGCGTATACATAGCCAGACTCAAGGAATGAGCTACCCTTACGACCAATTAGAATTACATTACGAAGGAAGTATGGATCAACGTAAACGTCAAACTTCTTGGAGATTGAACCAACGTTAACTGCTCCAATTTCACCCTTCTCATCTTCGTGAGTTACTTTAGCTCTGAAACCAGATGTAAACTCAAGAATGTTTGCAGTTTCTGGACCACATACGATGAAGTTTGCACCACCGCGAAGTGTCTTTCTGTGAATTTGGGCTGATACATCATTGATTGTTTCAATGAGTGTTTCATACCATTGTGACACAGTACCAGTGAAGTCTGGGGCTTTGGTTGATGCACCAACTTCAACACCAGTTATACGATTTACGAATAAACCGGGTGATCTTGACCAGTAGAACGAACCAGCAGTTGCACCTTTGATAAGGTCTTCAAGAATTTCACGGTCGATTTCAAGACCGATTTGTTCAGAAAGAATTGAAGTAAGTTCAACTTCTGCATCAAGATTATGATAAGCATTAAGGTCTTGACCAAGTTCTGGTGTCCATTTTGCTTTCATTTTCTTGGTGACAGCAGTAATTGATACTGAGTCAATTTTTATATCAATTTCTGGAATGTTTGAATTAGCCTCAAGACCCCAAGTTGATTGACCAGCAATTGCACCAAGAGCGTTGGTTGAACCAGCAGCTACTGATGTACCAAAAGCATCAGTAATTGGGAAGGTGCATTGAACTACGTTATCAAGTGCAGTTTTAAGTGTAGTAGCGGATTCTGAGCCAGAACCCTCAACAACAATAAGAACATTTGTTGGGTCTAATGGGTCAATTCTTGTAAGACGACGAACCAAACGGCCATCAGTAATTGATGGTAAGCCCGAGCTTGCTGTAGCGAAAGAAACTGCTACAAAATCTCTACCGTTAAATTGAGCACCAGTAAGTGAAGCAAGTGTAATAGTTGCAGCAGCAAATTTTGATCCGCTTACAAGGTCTGCATCAAAACGAAGAAGACTTGAAAGAGCGGTGTAAGCAGCAGTACCACCATCAAACACTGGAATACCACCATCGGTTACCGAACCAGAAGCAACTATAGTTGTTGCGATAACGGCTGAACCAGTTGCTGATGAATAACCATTATTCATATTGTAGAAGCCTTTCTCAGCATTAGCACCAGTTAGTGAAACACCACCAGTGATTTGTTGACCAAGAACGCCACCACCGTAAAGTGAATCATTTGAACCATAACCAAGTCTTGGAGCACCGTTGCTGTCCGAAACTTTGAAGTCAAGGAAGAAGATAAGACCGGATGGAAGTGACATTGGTTGAACTGAAACTAAATCGTTGGCGATAAGACCAGCGAATACTCTGCGAACTATTGGGAATGCGACTGCTGCGAAACCTTCTACATCGCCACCAGCCATTGTGTTTGACTCACGAAGAAGCTCTTTTGCTTGGTTCTCAAGAAGACGAGCCATTGTGTGTCTTGATCTTTCTGTACGAATGCCTTCAAGAAGACCTGTTTTTTCCCATTTATTAAGAAGGGCTGTTCCTTCTTTTGCGAGGTCACGGTGAACCATGCCCTCTGTTAACTTTTCTATAATAGACATAATTATAAACTCCTTAAATGTTTATTTATTTAATACCTGCTAAACGACGCATTCTTTCCACTTGTGGAGTTGCTGTATCGTTTTGCTTTGTTTGAACTACAGTTGAAGAAGATCTACTTATTGCTTCGCTAAGTGATTTTGGAGCATTAACTTTGTTATTGCCCTGCACGGTGCTTTGAAGTGTTTCGTAAATTGTCTTTGCTTCATCTGCTGATTTTGCGTTTGATAGTGCTTCGACAATTTTATCTTTTTGTCGCTCATTCAAGGAGTTACTATTTAATACGCGGTTTGTGAAAAGAAGTTTAGCATTTGATAAACTCAAACGATCAAACCTCTCTTTAAGTTGTGATATTTTGCTCTCGTAATTTTCTACTTTATTTGCGAGTGCTTCAGTAATCTTTTCAAGTTTTTTATATTCAACTTGTAAATTTTTATTTTGTCTTGTAAGCTTTTTGTTTTCTTCAACCTTAACTTCAACTTCTTCTTCTGCTTCAAGTTGAACTCTTTTGGCTGCTGCAATATCTTTTACATATTCTATTTCAAGTGTGTTTGCTGGATATTCAATATTACCATATGGAACTACTCTTGCATCTACTGTAAGTTTTTCATAGAGATCCAAAAGTTCTCCTTTATCAATCTCATATTCTTCGCCTTCTTGAAGTTGTGCTGCTTGTGATTGAAGAAAGTCGTCACGGGACATAGCAGAACCATTATTACCAGAAAGATCAATTCCAGTATCTTTTGCCATTCCATCAATATCGCCAAGTGTTAAATCAATTGTAATTTGTTCCCCATCTTCTGGGCAAGGACACATCTTTTGTCCGTCTTTAAAAGCTTGTTCTGTTTGATCTCCAACACTTCCACCATTAATACCAGAGGTTGAACCCTCCGATGCTGCTGGTGAATTAAAGCCTTCGTCTTGTTCTAATAAGGTTTTTATTGCGTCTTTCACTTCAGTTGAATATCTTTCTAATACTTGTGCTTCTGCATTCTTAAGTGCAGCTTCTTTTAATGCTGTAGCATCTATAATTGCTTGTTCTAACAAAGAAGACATTAAGGAGTTCTCCAATATATATAATCAAAAATAAATAGTGTCTAAGTTTAGAAAAACCCTAATTTAATTAAATTACTCACCTATTATCTCTTCAAAAGTTTGAGAAACAACAAAAGGATATATTGTTTCTTCTGTTATACTACCCTGCATAGAAGGAGGGATGATTAAATAGTATCCAGAACAGCCTTCTTGCTCTGCTATTGTTTTTGCTTCTTCGTGTGTTAAGTTAGGTGCTAATAGAGTTTTAATAGTTGTTTCAACTTTCATTTTTATAATTCCTGTATAATATTAAGATAATACAATAATACAAAGAGAACCAGCATTACCTGTAGTTCCATTTGTTTCAACCCCTGTTCCTGTATTAAAAGCAGAAGTTCCACCAACCCCACCATTAGCTTGAATGGTTCCTAATGATGCTAAAGCGGTCTTTGTGATAACACAAGTATTTCCGCCTCCACCACCTCCACCACCACAACATTCAGCAGTTCCAGTTGCTAAAATTCCATTAGCACCTTTTCCGCCATTAGCAGAAATTCTTCCTTGATTAACAATATTTTTAGCAGATATCCAAACTGCTCCACCACCACTTCCTCCACCACCAGAAGAAAAAATACCAGAGGTATAAGCAGTTATATTAATTGCGCCACCACCACCACCAGAGCCTCCATTAAATCCGTTAGCAGAATATCTTCCTGTTTGCCAAGCTCCATTCCATTTTTGAGGAAGGACTGTTGCTGTGCCACCATTACCACCTGTATTTCCACGAAGGGTGACGTTTCCACCTTTTCCTCCTGTTGGTGATTGTCCAGAATTGTTTGGAGAAGCATTACTAATAGTATTACCGTTAGAGCCATTAGAAAAACCAGTAGCAGTTAAAGCAACTCCGTTGCCACCTTGAGAAGAATTTGCTATTAAGTAATTTCTACTCGCCAAAGCCAAACCAGCAGCTTGATTTGTAGCATTATTTCCATCATCATTTAAGGAAGCATCAGATCCAATAGTAAGTGTGTTGGATACAAAGACTTTATGACCGTTTGGCTTAAATGTTGCGCCTGTTGGAATTATAAGATTATTAAAATGCATTTCTCTTGCAGCGGTAAAAGTTCCAACAACAGTTAAATCACCATCACTACCATCACCAAATTGTCCTCCAAAGAAATCGCTGGATATAGAAGCTGGTAATCCAACCCAATTAGAAGCTGTTATTGTTGTTAAGGAAATGCTTTCTGCTAAATTTAATGTTACTGCTCCGCTTGCTCCTCCACCAGTTAAATTAGTGCCAGCAGTTACGGAAGTTATATCTCCACTTCCTCCAACACCTCCACCAGAAATATTAGCCAAAGAAGAACCATCACCAGCAAAATAAGAAGCACTAAACTGATTTGAAGTTATTGATGCTACTATTGTTCCACTTACAATAAAATTAATTCGATCATCACCAAAATCAATTTTAGTATTTCTTTGTGGATCTTCGGCTGATACTAAATCGCCAATAACTTGTGAACCTATATTAAATTTGAATGCCATAAAAATAAATAGTAGTAAACAAATAAAAAGGGTGGCACCCCCCGAAGAAGATGCCACCACATTTTGTTTAAGACTAAACCAAATACAAAAGTATAAGGATTAGAATACCATCCAACCTTCTGTTGAACCACCGTATACTAATGAAACGGCTGCACCGAATGATTCAAGAGTGATTTGTGCATTAACTACACCTTCAATCTTTCCTCCTTCGTATGGCTTGATTGCAATAACTGGGTTTGAGGCATCAGCAACAACACATTTAATTCTGTGCTCTTGACCAACTGCTGGTGAAGCTGGAAGAGTAAGAACTTGTGAAGCAGCGTTAGCTCTTGTTACGTTAGCAGAAATATCTGCTGTTGCAGTAGATATTGTTGCTATACCAAGTATTGACGCACCTACGAAGTTACCATAGAATGTTCCAGCCTTCATCGAAGGAGCAACTAATGGAAGTGATGAAGAAAGAGCATTTCCAACATCAGCAACAGCAAGAGCAGTCTTCAATGAAGCATAGCCACCAAGTTCAATACCTTGATCAGCAGCAAAAACAGCAGAACCAGAAGCAATCTTAACAAGTGCATCAGCAACATCAAGATTTGTGGTATTGATGTAAGTTGTTGTACCAGTTACAGTTAAACCACCGCTGATTGTTACATCACCAGAGAAAGTTCTTGAACCAGCGATTGTGCTCTTAAGAGCAACAGCATCACCAGTAACTTCAAGTGCGTCACCGTTAACTGCTACGTCAAGAGTTATTGTTGAACCAAGTGCTACTGTTCCACCACCTGTAAGGGCTCCACCAGCAGTTACTGTTACTGAAGAATTTACAAGTTTAGCGTTTTCAATTGCTAAAAGTTTATCATTAGCAATTGAGCCAGACAACATAGAATTTGTGATACCAAGAGCTTTAACTCTTAATTTATCATCAAAAACCTCAACAGATGAAGCATCTACTCTAACGTTAAGAACACCACTAGCTAATTCAAGTGCTTCACCAGCTATTGATGAAGAAACAGCAAATTCGCCTACTGACTTGTTATATGAAAGACCGCTTGATGCTGCAACTCCTACTGCGTTTCTTACGGAACCAGTGAAATTTGCACCAAGAACACCAACAACGCCAGAACCACTATCATAACTAACGAAGTCAGAACCACCAAAGTGTTTTCTTGCTTCAGCAGCAGATGGGCCTGTGTAAGTGAATACACCAGCAGCGTAGCTGAATGATCCATCACCACCAGCGTCAACGGCTGAGAAGTGTGCTCTTGCTTCAGTAGCTGATGGACCTGTGTAGCTGATAACACCAGTTGTGTTATCATATGAGAGTGAGCCATCACCACCAGCATCAGTTACAGATACTGCGGTTCTTGCTCTTGAATCTAAGTAGTATTTGTTGGTTGAACCTTCAGTTACTGCATCAGTTCCAAATGAGCCAGATTCGCCAAGTGCTACTGTTACACCGTTAAACTTTACTGTGTTGTTAACAAGTTTATCGTTTGTTATACCACCAGAAAGTTCGGCATTGTTAATTACGCCAGCGTCAAGATCTACATCACCATTAACGATAAGACCGCCTTGTGAAGTAATTGCTTGTGCTGTTTCGATTGAACCAGAAAGTTTTGCTTTACCTAATTGAAATTTATAAGCCATATTTTTTATTCTCCAAATAAAAAACGACACATAGTTTAAAAGTCGAAACGATTAGACTATGTGTCGTAAAAGTAATTAGTAAATTTATTTCTCAAAAGCACTTGACAGATTAAAAAAGTTTGTTAGTAGATAAACCATTTATTAGATCCATCAGTATAAATATTTAATGAAGCATAAGGAGATTCAATTATTATTGAGGTTTCACCATCAATAGTATTTCCACTTATAGCATTTAAAATTATATTATTTGTTTCTGCTCCACCTGTTTCATCTTTAATAACGTAAGATCTACCAGATATAGAACCAGAAGCATTTGGTAATGATAAGGTGATTGAGCTTGTTGCTGCTAAAGTATTAACACCAACAAAATAATGAGAATAATTTAATTGATAAGAAGAAGATATAGAAACTCTATTTAAGATTGTTGATTGAGCAGATATAACCGAAGCAGTAAGTAATCCAGTAGATACTTGATTTGTTATTGTTTCTGTTCCTAAAGTTAAGGCTCTTGCTTTGCTATATTTATAAGACATTAGAATACGAACCATCCTGTTGTATCTTTGTAAGCAGATATAGAAGCAAAGTCTATATCTAATTTTGTAAATGGATCTAAATCTATCAACTGACCAGAAGAAGCTGATATTGTAATCGTATTAGTTGCTCCAACGCCAGCAACATCTTTAATTACTAAAACTTTTCCATTGTTTGTTGAAGCCAATGTAGGAAGAGTAATAACAATACCAGAGTAATTTGTATCTACGCCAATAAAATAATCATCACTTACTACTGTATAACTTGATGTTATTGTTCTCGTATTAAAAGATATATTAGAACTTGAAAGTGCGAGAGTATTACCATTTAATAATAAACTTCCACTAATATAAACAGAACCAGTTATTATTACACTATCATTTGCTCCGTTACCTAAATAAGAATTTCCTCCAACAGTTAGATCATTTACAACTGTTAGATTATTAAATGAATAGTTGTTTGAGTAATTACCTTGTGCTGAAGAACCAGTTGAAGTTGAAGTTGTAACTCTTGTTGTTGGAACAGTATTAGCAATAAATTGTGGATTAAATAATCCTTCTCTTGCTCTTATACCTTTTGCTACAATTTCAAATTTATTTTCTATCTGCCCGAATAATTGTTTTGGTTCATCAAGTTTAACAATTTCATAATATCTATCACCATATAAAACAAAATCACCTTCACGAACAAAAACATCTTGATCTTCTGTTAGACGTTTTTTGTGAAAGTGAATTTCTATTGATGTTGCTTTATCAATACCAATATTTTGTGTGAAGGATTGTGTTTGACCTTCCCATTTAACCAAAGCATAAACTCTTATTGGAGGAAGATAAGTTTTTTCTATTGCTTCCCCATAAAGAGGATGAAAGTTGGAACGATCTATATCTATTGAAAAATAAGCAATCTGCTGACCAATAACTCTTTCAATAAGTTCGTCATTAACTTGCTTAACAAGGTTACGCTCCTTCTCCCCTGTAAATAAGGGAGGAGGAGGTTGAGCGGGCTGCGTCCAAGCAGTTTCTTCTTTTTTCTTTTTAGGTCTTGCCATTAACTATAAATAGGTTAGTCGGTTAATTTAACTCTACCTATTACATTATTACCAACATCTAATATCTCAATATAATCTTGTTGATGAAAAGAATATGATACTCCTATTAAAGAGAAATCTAATCTTGTTCCAAAGTAAGAAGGAAGGATAAAAGTAGCAGCGGTTGGATAATCAACAACTAATTGTAAAAATTGCTCGGTCATTATGTTGAACCTGTTGAAAATAGAACACAATCAGCAGCAGTAGATGTATTATTTCCTATGATATATCCGTTTACAGTAGCACCATTTGTTACGGTATTACCAATAATAGCATCTCTAAACATCCAAATTTCTCTTAATCTTCCAGCAAAATTAACTGGAGCTACAGTAAATTTTGTTGTTATTGGAAGTTTTATTAATCTACCAGATCTTGAAGTTAGTTCTTCTATGGTTATAGTTCCTAATGATATATTTTTTGTAGTTGTTTTAATACTACCAGTAGCAGGAGTAAAAACTCCCATATGATTATTTCCTGCTGCTCCACCATGAGCAAACATATTGGTTGTTGTGCTTGCATCATTATTCGCTATAGCCATAATACTTGTACCAGTACAAACTATACCATAAAGCCTATTATCTGTCTCGGAGTCGATTGATGTGTCTGTTGACTCTGGATCAAGAATAGCACCAGCAATAGAACCATAAACGTTATTAGCAGTAGTGTTTTGTATAAATACTGCTATTGCTTCTTGTGACTCTAAACATCTTACAATTTGTGGAGTACCAGATGAAGTAACCCAAGTTTTCCAATAACCAAAGAAAGAACCAGAACTAAATGGAGCAAAACCATTCCAAGTTGTAAATGTAGAAGCGTTTTTAGCAACGCTTGTATAAAGTGTGGCAGGAGCGTATACTGTGTCTGGTGATGCAAGTTGTGGGGTTAAGGATAATCTTGACGAACCAGCTAAAATAACTCTTTGATTTAATGAACCAGTTGGAGCAATACCCCAAACTGCTTCAATTGTAGAACCAGAAAGTTCTTGTGCGAAAGTCCAAGCAGAAGCTGAACCTGTAACTCTGGGGCTTCCATCTATATAAATGGAGGATGTAAAAGCATCATAAATACCTTTGATAACAGCATCAATTGTGCCAGATGTTAAGGTTACTAATGGTAATGCTTTCCAATTTAATACTGGTAAACTCATGTTATGCTACGCTCCCTGTTGTTGAACTTATGTTTATATTTGAAACAGAACCAAATTCTGCTTCGGTTATTGTAGAACCGTAAGAATAAGTTACTATTCTTTCCGAAGTTGTTGTTGGGGTGACATTTCTTATAACCCAAACATTATTTATTAATACTAATTCTTTCGCCATATTAAATAATTCCTACTATATAAAATCCATTTGAACCATTTGATATAATTGAAACACTTGAAGAATTTGCTGTTAGTGAAACACCAGAAGCACCATCAATAGTTTCTGATCCGCTTGCTTTTATTAAAATGTTGTTTGTTCCAGCATATCCACCAATATCTTTAAATATTAAAGTTTGTCCTTGTGGATATTTAGTAGCAGCAAGTAAACTGGCAGTAAGAACAGAAGATACGCTATTTAAACCAACAAAATAAGATGTGTTTGGTATGGAAGTGTTAGATGAATGTGTAGCATATCCACCTTTAATTGCACCAGTTACGTTAAGGTTTCCCGATAAAATAAATGTGCTTCCACTAAAAGTTAAGTTAGAAGAACCTGTTAAAGTTCCTGTATTACCATCTTTAAATTGAATGGTCCAATCATTACCAACACCGTTAACGTTAGCACCGTTAATACCAGTTATATTATTTCCATCACCACTAATCGAAGTAGCAGACATAGTTCCTATTACATTTAAACTACCAGAAATAATAGAACTACCAGTTACTGTTAAACCATTTTTAATATTAGCAAAATTGTTTATTGTTAAATTCATTCCTGCTGTAACATCACCAGCAGTTTGTAAATTGACTGAGGATGATATTGAGCCAGTTACAGTAACAGTTGATCCAAAAGAACCACCACCAGATATTTGTAATCCAGAGCCGTTTATATTACCAGAACTGGAAAGATTACCATTTAAAACAATAGCAGTTGCTGTTATCTCTCCTGTCTTTACGCTAACAGAAGAAGAAATAGCAGAAGAAGATAAGGTAGTTATATAACCAGTTCTCCAAAATCTTGATGAAGCACCAAGATCTACGTCATTTGTTGTTGCTGGTTGAATATTTGTTTTTGAACTAGCATTAAAATAAACTTCATCACTTAAAGAAGTTCCTAATTGGACGTAATCTAAAAATGATGCTGATGTTGCTGTTATTGTGTTTGTTGCTGTTAGTGAACCAGAAACAAGAACAGAACCAGTAAATTGGTGTGTGTCTGTTGGATCATCACCAAATTTAGTTGAACCAGATTTGAATATTGTTGATGAAGATACAATTAAATTATCAGCATGTAAAGTTCCAGTTAATCTTACTATGTTTGTAGTATAATCAAAAGTAAAATTGGTTGAGCCGCTAAAGGTAGAACCAGAAGCAAATTGAATTGCTTTATCAGATCCTCCGGGTGTTCCACCAGAGCCAGTTATAACATCATTAACATAAGCCCAACCAAATCTACTCATTTTATCCTACCCCTACTGAACCAGACCAATTTGGTAAACCAGTTGGACCAGATCGCAATAATAAATTAGTATCTATATTTGTAAGTTCTGCTGATATGGAAGCAGAAGTAGGATTAGTAGGATCATGTGATAAAATATATATCTCTGATACCTTTACTCTAAGGTCAATATAACTGAATTGAGATGCAGGGACACCAGCATGTTCATGAATTAAGAAGTAATTACTTCCTTTTACACCATTAGAAGAAAATCCAACCCTTAGATGTTCTGTTCCAACATTTTCAATAATAATTCTTTGTGTTACACTAGGAAAGGTAATTTGTACTGGTGTGCCAGATGAAACTGGCGCGGTTACAGAACTGGTTACAAATGGAATACCAGATACTTGATAAGAACCTACATTCTGTAATCCAACACCATAAGGATATTGCTGTGACATAATTAATCTTCCCTTCTTTTATTGTTATCTACACGTTTATTATAATTAGCTTCTTTTAATGTTTCTTTCTTTCTTTTATCTGCTTCAAATTTTTTCCATCTAGCAATTCCAGCAAGTTTTTCTTT
>Ga0114980_10000680_pt1 | contig 24176 bp, 25 predicted proteins | sample S_140806_EF_Meta_FD_87018 | JGI IMG/M metagenome (GOLD analysis project Ga0114980, IMG submission 87018) | Freshwater microbial communities from Lake Simoncouche, Canada to study carbon cycling - S_140806_EF_MetaG | ecosystem: Environmental > Aquatic > Freshwater > Lake | place: Lake...
AAAAAAAAAAAAAAAAAAAAAAGAAACAAAAATACCAAATTTTAAAAAAAAAAAAAAGGCCCGAAGCCCTTTTTAAAAAAAAAAAAAAAGAAACTATACTAGGATAGCATCAAGCTTTTCAGTTAGTACGTTCTTTGGAACAGCACCTACGCTCTTGTCAACTACTTCTCCGTTTTTCACGAAAATAATGGTTGGGATATTTCTGATTCCAAATTTCGCACTGATCTCTGGATTATTATCTACGTTTACTTTACCCACCACTGCGCGACCGTCATACTCTGCGTGTAACTCGTCAACGATAGGTCCAACTAATTTACATGGTCCACACCATTCCGCCCAAAAATCAATCATCACTACTTTGTCTGAACCATCTACTAATTCACTGTAGTTGCTGTCTGTAATTTCAACTGCCATATCTGTAAGTTTTTATGTTTCTTAAATGTTGTGTCTCAAATCTGAAACGGGGCACAAATGTAACACTAACTTTCTGTGAATATCAAGAAAAAAATGATCTTTTCATTCACAATAATTCATTAATCCATTGTTTTCGAAGCGAATGAGCTCGAGTCAACTTTATTCTTTCTTAAAGAAAAATAGAGCAAAACGATTCCTCCAATCATAAACAACACTGCTATTATTTCTGCCTGCGTAGCTTGAACACCGAGAAAGTCGAATTTATTGTTCACCCGTATCTTTTCTATGAAGAATCGCTCAAGTCCGTTGAAGATTAGATACAGCGCGGTTATTACTCCGGCAGCTTTAACGCGCTTCCGAATAGACCATAAGAATATAAAGATGGCAACTGCCGCAACAATCTCATACAACGGTGTTGGAAATACTCCAGGAACCAAGTGTGTTCCATAGCCTGCATATTGATCGGAAGTCATAAACTCACCCACTCTATTCACGTTATTCGGATAGTCATAAGACCAAGCCCAATCGGGTAACCAAGAAAGCCAACCGGGTTTTGGACTTAAATTTTCAATTCCCCAATCGCCATCGCCACTGGTGTGACAACCCATTCTTCCTATTCCATAGGCCAAGATCATTCCTGGAGTAGCCGCATCTGATAGAACGAGCAAAGGCATCTTCTTCATCTTAGCGTAAGTGAGAACCACAATAGCGCCCATGATCAGACCGCCATAAACAGTGAGACCACTGATGAAACTTTCCAATGAAGGGTGGGTGAAGAACTCGCGCAATTCTTCGGGATTCTCAAACAAGTGAAACAACTTCGCTCCAGCCAATCCGCCTATAGCAGCAAGGAATGTAATGGTGCCGGTGTATTCTCCCGCAGAAAACATTTCCATTTTCTCTTCGGGTTGCGGCAATTGCTTTTTCTTCTCTGTGTAATAGCGATAATAGGCATATCCGCCGCCCACCAACAATCCCAATAATGGATAACCACTTTTAGAAAAGATGATGTGTTGCGGAGAATTTACGCCGTTGAATAATCTCGAACTGTTCACCAATAAGTAGATCACTTTCCATCCGAGAATAAATCCCATTAATCCGGAAAAAAAGATGTCCATCATATTCGGCGCTCCCCCAACAATCACTTTTCGAACACCACCTTTAATAAGACCAAGCGATTCTTTTCTTTTCAATTCCGAGGTTAAAGTATAGCTAGCAGCAATAAAAGCAAGTGCAACAAAGAACCCGAAGCTGTTCAGCATTTTCGCCCAGGACCATTCAACACCGAACCAATCGTAAAAAACATGATATAAAGTAGGATACATGTGGCGAAGATAATAAGGGAATGTAAAGCAATTGAGCAATAAATAGACATTCTCTCTCGACTACTCTTGAAGATTTGGTAATATGGAATTCATGCTGCCTTCATCTAAGACAAGTTAGTTTGTAAAAAAAAACAAGCATGTTCAAAAAAGTAAAAATTCAATTCTTGTTAGACGGGAAAATGCAAGAATTAATTACGAAGATTGTTGATCTGAAGAAAGAGAAGCAAGAAGAGATTATTTACACGGAATGTAATCAACGCATTCCTATTCAGCGACTAATTTCTATCAACGGCCTCTCGTTCGAAATCTAATCAAAAGTCAATTTTCAACAAGCCTTCTGCAGTTAGATTTGTAGAAATACCTTGTTATGTCGAATGAACTACCCATGGGCATTCCTTCAGTGGATTTAGCCTTATTTTTAAACGGCACTGCCGAAGAGAAGCAACAGTTTGTAAATACCCTTGGCCACGCCTACGAAGAAATAGGATTTGTTGCAGTCAAAAATTCTTTAATCAACGATCAACTCATTTCAAATCTGTACCAATCGGTGCAAGAATTTTTCACTCTCCCTCTTGACGTGAAATTGAAATATGAGCGCAAGGAATTAGCTGGACAGCGCGGTTACACGAGCTTCGGAAAGGAACATGCGAAAGATTCCAATGCCGGAGACCTGAAAGAGTTCTGGCACTTTGGTCAAATTGTTACCGAAGGAAACAAAGACATTTATCCAGATAATATTCCTGTCGACGAACTACCTGAATTCTTAACCATTGGATTGGAGGCATACAAAGGCCTTGAAAACACGGGGCGTTATATGCTCAGAGCCATTGCCCTTCATTTGGGATTGGAAGAAAATTGGTTCGACGCTCATATTCATGAAGGAAACAGTATTCTTCGACCTATTCATTACCCACCCATTACTTCAGAGCCAAAAGACGCTGTTCGCGCGGGGCAGCATGAAGACATTAATTTAATTACACTACTCATTGGCGCAAGTGCAGATGGATTGGAAGTGTTGAACAAGCAAAACGAATGGGTGGCTGTTACGGCATTGCCCGATCACATTGTGGTGAACGTGGGCGACATGCTTGAACGTTTAACGAATAACCAGTTGAAAAGCACAACGCATCGCGTGGTAAATCCACCAAGAGAAAAATGGGACACCCCGAGATTCAGTATCCCCTTCTTCCTTCACCCTAGAAATGAAATGAAATTAGATTGTCTTCCCTCTTGCATTAAAGAAGGCGAACACGCTCAATACCCTCCTATTACAGCTGAAGATTTCTTGAATCAAAGACTAGCAGAAATTGGTTTGAAATGAAAGTCCGCATTAAGCAAAACTCCCTTCGATTCCGAATCACCGAAAAGGAAGCAGAACTTTTAAAGAAAAGCAAAACCGTTGAAGTCAGCTGTATTATTTTTCACGGCGTTGAACTCACCTTTCGTATTTTCCCTTCAAAAGATCAGAACAGCGAAATGATTTGGAACGCTCCTGAAGTGGAACTGCACATCCCCGATTTCGAGATTCAGACCTTCCTTTCTTCAAACAAAGAGTCGTGGCACAAAGAGTTCACCATCGACGGAAAACTCTTGTTGTTATCGGTTGAAAAAGATTTGGCTTACTTTCGAAACGGATTTCAAGCTTAATTTTTTTTTCATGTTGAACGATTCCTTCGGAAGAACACTAACGTATGCGCGCCTTGCTGTTACAGACAAGTGCAATTTGCGTTGTACCTATTGCATGCCTGAGGAAGGATTGAAGTGGTTGAAAAATGCCCAATTGCTTTCCACTTCCGAATGGAAAAAAATGTTGGAGGTACTGGCCTCAAGTGGAATTACAAAAATCCGATTTACGGGCGGAGAACCCACTTCTCGCGGAGACTTTTTTGAAATTGCGGAACATGCTTTTCAAATGAAGGCCTTTCATTCAATAAGTATCACCACGAATGGAACATTTAATGAGAAAAATTCAGAACTGTTTTTTCAGCTGCCTTGGAACGGCGTAAACCTTAGCATCGACTCCTTGAATGCCGAGCGTTTTCATTCCATGACCAAACGCAATGAAGTGCACAAAGTGCAACAAACATTGGAGCAACTTCTTCAACATAAAATAAAAACAAGCATTAACGCTGTCATTCTTGAACACCACAACGAAGAAGATATACTCGAACTCGCGCAGCTAACGAAAGACAAAGATGTTCGCGTGCGATTCATTGAAGAGATGCCCTTCAACGGAAAAGAATACCACCATGCCGTGAAGTGGAATTGGAAAAAGTTAGAGCAAGAACTCTCTCATCACTTTCCAACATTAACTCCAATACCTTTTGAATCTGGAGCCACCGCGCAGAATTATACCATAGACGGTCACGTGGGTCAAGTGGGAATTATTGCGGCCTACAGCAGAACGTTCTGCGGAACATGCAACCGCATTCGCATTACACCCGAAGGATTTGTAAAATCTTGTTTGTATGCTCCACCCTCGCTCCTGCTTCGCACGTTATTGCGTGAAGGAAAATCGAATGAAGAAATTCAGCATGCGTTGGAAGCTGCATGTCTAACAAAACCGAAAGACGGATTCGCTGCGGAAGAGATGCAGGTGACGAAGAACTTTCAGAGTATGGCCTCGGTTGGAGGTTAGAATTTGTAGAACGAAAGCACATCGTTTTCTTTTACTTCCGTATTCGGAAGAATTTCAATAAATCCGTTAGAACCCAAGGCCCCCATGTAATCGCCAGATCCATTCTGACGAACAATAGATGCGATTCTATTTCCTTCTTTGTTGGTTGAAATGAACGCTGGAACATATACCGTTAAATCAGATGCATTCGTGTAAGTTGAAGTGCACCGCACATTTTCTACAGAATGATTTCTTAAATGCGGAAGCAAGTAGCGCGTTGCGCAATGCAGCACTGAAATGGGATTGCCTGGAAAGGCAAAGACCATAACGTTGTTTTTACTTCCAAAGAAAAATGGCTTACCAGGTTTTTGTTTTACACCGTGAAAATGTTTTTGAATTCCATTTTCTTCCAATGCCTTAGCAACAAAATCGTATTTCCCTTTCGATACTCCGCCTGAAAAACAAACGATATCAAAATTATCTAATTCATGTTGAATGAAATGCGTCGTCTCTGTTTCGTCGTCAGACAATCTGAAGACACTCACGCGACTGCAATGTGGAGACAACAATGCTTGAAGCATTTCCAAATTACTTGAACGAATTTCATAATCGGCAGGTGTTTCATGAACCTCTACCAATTCATTTCCTGTAGACACTATGGCGACTGAAAACTGTTTGAAGACTTTCACCTTCGCCTTTCCAACAGAAGCCAGCGCTGCTATTTCCAGAGGACCAATAGTGGTTCCTTTCTTTAATATTTCATCACCTTGTTTTTGATCGAACCCTTTGGCATGTATGTTTTGAAAATGCTTTGGCTCTTCAATTTGAAATTGAACACAATCTTCTTTCCGAATTGATTTTTCATATTGAATCACAACCGAACATTCGTTCGGTAATACTGCGCCTGTCATGACTTCAATACAGCTATTCTCATCTTTTAATGTTGAAGGGGGTTGTCCTGCAGCTTGAATTCCTTCAACAACAAATTCACGAATACCCTTTTCCCAAGCAGAAAGCTTAAACGCATATCCGTCCATCATAACTCTGTGAAACGGCGGTTGATCTCTATCGGAGCAAACCTTTTCAGCAAGAGTTCTTCCCGATGCTAAATGCAAGGCAACAATCTCTTCTGTCGGCTTAGGAAAAACTTCGCTAATTTTTTGAAAGGCCACAATTGGTGTTACAAGCTCTTTCATTATGGAAGTGTTACAAGACTGTTGACTGTCCAGGCCTGTGGCAATGCGTTGAATAACGCTTTTGTCTTTGGCCAAACAATCTTAAAGATCTCGTTGTGTCTGTAGTTATTCAAATGCTCTTCACTGTCCCATTTGCTGTGGGTGAAAAAGATGATTGAATTTTCGTCTTCCGTTTGCCACAGTTCCAAATATGTGCATCCTTCAGCGACTCGGATTTGATTGCGGTGTTCATTGAAAATTTCAAGGAACTGTTCAGCATTCTTTTTATCGAATGACATCTTAACGATTCGCGTCACCATGAAAAGATATTGTTAATGAGTCGCCTAAATCCAAATTCATTAATCGATTGAAAGTCCCTGCTCTGTCTCCTCCTCCCTCGCGATTCATGGAAATTACTAAGTAATCGTTTTGTCCCCAAAAGGCCACTTCATTGCCAACCTCAACATCTACAAAGCGTTCGTGAAACTTATTGATTGTCGTTTGTGATCTAACAGGAATGGCAAAGCTTCTTCCCTTCCCAATTTCGTCGAATAATTTCTTCGTTAAATTGAAATACAAATTTCCAAAATGGTCTATGTACATTACTTGCGTCACAATATCTTGTCCGTTCAAGTAAGGTTCCAAACCTTTTATCTTAATCAGACCCTCTAACTTTTCACACCACAATTCAGGATAATTCCCTTGGGCAATTCGTGCTGCGGCCAATGCGAAAACACCCGACATTGGAAACCGTTTGTCGTCTGCCGCTTCTATGTTTAGCAAATAAATTTTAACATCATCAACATTTACATCTGGAAATATGAGCGAAAAAACACCGTTGTCTGCAGTAATTAAATAACGGTCTTGGTACTCGATAATGATATGTTCTTTCGAACTGTTTTTATAACTACTTATTCCGTTCATGAATACAGTTCCAAAGGGAAAACTGTTCCATACACTTCGAAAAAGGAACGCTGCTTCACCAATTTCTCCAGTTCCCACTTCATGCGAAATGTCTACAGGAATGATTGTAGGATTGTTGTTCAACAGCGCAGCCTTCACCAAAGAAACATAGTGATCTTTGGTTCCTAGGTCTGATATAAGCGCAACGATTGACATGGATAATTTAGAGTAATAACAAATTTCACTGAAAATTAAAGGTGTTCAACAGTAATTTCCATTATTTTCGACACAATTAATTGTGCAAAAAATTGGCAGAAAAAGAGCTCTTCCTTCCTTCAATAGATCCTATTGAATTCTTCGGTCCGAACAATGTTAAATTCAAGTTCGTTCAATCGAAATTTCCTAAGTTGAAAATAATGACTCGTGGAAACATGTTGAAAGCCGTTGGTAGCGACGATGAGCTTCAGCGTCTCGATGATTTTTTGACTCTTATTTTTTGGCACATAGATAAGTACCACAGTATAACGCTTCAGCAATTGGAGCGCATCGCATTGGGGGAAACCGATGCTCCCGATATTCAAAAAGCGAATGGAGATGTTTTGGTCTTTGGTCCGGGTGGAAATAAAATCACAGCCCGAACACCCAATCAAAAAATTATGGTTGATCTTATGTCGAAAAACGACATGCTCTTCGCCATTGGTCCTGCTGGTAGTGGAAAAACTTACACAGCTGTGGCACTTGCCGTAAAGGCCTTGAAAGACAAAGAAGTTCGACGCATTGTACTAACTCGTCCAGCTGTCGAAGCCGGCGAAAACCTTGGATTTCTTCCTGGTGATTTGAAAGAGAAACTCGATCCGTATTTGCAGCCGTTGTACGACGCGTTGATGGATATGATTCCTTACGATAAGTTAGCTGAGTATATGGAAAAGGGCGTGATTGAAATTGCTCCGCTGGCATTCATGCGTGGACGCACTTTGGACAAAGCATTTGTTATTCTAGATGAAGCCCAGAATGCTACGGTGACTCAAATGAAGATGTTCCTTACGCGTATGGGAGCACAAGCGAAATTCGTCATCACTGGCGACTCAACGCAAATAGACTTACCTCGCAATCAGCCTAGCGGACTCATGCGCAGCGTTGATTTGCTTCGCGGTGTTGAAGGCATTGGTATTATTGAACTTACAGGTAGCGATGTTATTCGTCATCCGCTTGTGAAGAGAGTGATTTCTGCGTTTGAAAAGATGGAAGCGGAAGCACAAATCAAAAAAGATCAATTCGCAAAGCGAAATGATTCGCCTGCGAATTGAACTTAAATATTTTTATTTCTTAACGAAGCGTACCTGCTTCAACCCCTTCCCGTCATTGAACTCCATCAAGTAGATTCCGCTTGCCCAATTTGAAACATTCAATTCAATGCGGCTTGCAGATTTCACTGCGTGAATGATTCTTCCCACTTCGTCGCGAACAGTTAAGTTCAACATAGAATGAATTCCTTCAACAATTACCACATCAGATGACGGGTTTGGGAAGACGTGAATAGAGTTCAATGCAGACTCGCTTACACTTCCAATGATATCGATACTTATTACATCAGTAAAATCGGAAGAGATGAATGGATTTCCAACTGCATCAAGACCATCTGCAAGACTCACATTCAAGTTCAAGCTTGTGAATGGGGCATCAAGAAGAGTTAATGTGTAGGTGAATCTGTAAGTCACTGCGTCAATCCAAGTAGCTCCAGTTAATGTGAAATAGTCGAGAACAAACGGATCGGCGAACGTTAAGGTTGGCGCTGAAGAGGCTGTCATTGCCTCACTGTAAACTACATCGATGTAAAAGTCTGAAGTCAATCCTTCATACAAGGCAGTCGAAGGAATAATCTGAACAACTGTTGGATTCTCGGTGTCGATCATAAACACATTCGATTCAACAACAACAGCCGCGTTGCCGTGAATGTCGTTTGCGCTAATGATTGGAGTTAACGCAGGGAACAATTCTTGTCCATCGTTTTCCAAATATTCAACAACAAATTCTGTCGCTGAATTCCAAGTCGAAGAAAGCAAACTGATTGAATTCAATAAAGGATCTCCTTCAACGAAAGTCACTACTGGTGTCTCACTAACATTCATGTCTTCCTCAAAAGTGAAAGTCAATTGGAAGGTTTGACCAGCAGTTGCATCTGTTAAAACAGCATTTGAAGAAACAACATTCACAGCAGGATTGCGAGTGTCTATGTTTAGCACATTCAACAAGGTGTCTTCAATTTGCAGGTTACCCGCTAAATCGCTTGCCGTTAAAGAATGTAAATTCACATTCAACCACTCTTCATTTAAATCCGAAACATTGAACACTGCGTGGTAGGTACTCGCATTGAACCAATATCCAGCAGCAATATCTTGTGATAATCCAGCAGGTGTTTGATCGGTGAAAGATAAAATCGCTGGGAAGTTGGTATCCATGGTTTTGTTGAAGTACAATGTCACTTCAGTTGTTCCCACTGCAGCAGTTGCATCAGTCACCCAAATGTCTGAAGCCACGGAAGCCGTAACTTCTGGACGAACCATGTCTACTTTCCAGTTACCACCCACATACGCTCTAGCGAAACATCCGTCAGTAGCTTTACCACCAACTACTCTGAAGTTGATTCCGCTGTATTGTTGCGTTGCTTGCGCAACGGTATACTCAACCACCAATGCAGAGTCGTTCAACCAAAACGCATTGGTTTGTGAGAGAACGCCTAAAGCAATTAAATCTGTTGAAACAAAAGTAACAGCAGGAAGAGCCGCAGGAGCCATAGCTCTGTTGAAATGAAAAATTGCACTTACCGTATTTCCAATGTCTGAAGAGGAAATAATTGGATCTGAAAATGTAACATTTACAACGTGAGGAACAATCGCGTTGTTAATTGACTCTGCGTATTGAACAGCCTGAGGACCTAATTCAATTCCAATCTTTCTACCCGGAATATCATCGAAGCCCGCGTGAATTCCGCCCCAAATGCGCGAAAGCGAGCACTGATCTGCAGCGTCTCTGTATGTCGCCCATTGAAGTGTAACATCCGTTGAAGGCCCTTCTTCAAACACTAAATACTGATTTTGTGCTGCGTAAAACTCGCCTATTCCACCGGGAAAAAACTCAGTCCCTGTGATTGCAGTCATTACCTCTGCAGCCGTTCTCGAATAAGTAGAATGTCCACTGATATAACCCGCAAAAGGAGGCGTAACAAAAGTCGGGCGCTGGTATGGCCACCAATTTTTAGCAAGAATCCAATCTGCTCCAGCATAGGTGTTTGTTGGATTAGGTATGTAACTCGGACCTTTCCAAGATCGCACCTTAACTTGCCCTATGTCTCCTGACATAAATCCGTTTAATGTATCTGCTGGCTCTACCAATTCAATGTAGCCCGGAATCAATGGCAATCCTTGGAAGTGATAATTAGGCAACAACGAGTCTGAAGACTGTCCATTATCCGCCATTTTTCGAATGACAGAAACGGGACGACTTCCGTCGTAATACCCTTTTATTCCCCAAGCACAGATTGCTGCATCGTGAACAGCACCACCCATTGCGAAATATGCTTTAACGTCCCATTCTAAGTCATCTAAAATCTCTCCTTCGCCTGCCCATTTCTTTACGAACAGCGGATGATCATGAACTATATTCATGATCTTAAACCAATGGCCTGGTGGTGTTTCGCTTTGTGGACCATCTGCCCAAAATTCTGCAAGTACTCTTGTAAAATCACCTCTCTTCACCAATTCAGGTTCGTAGGGTTGTCCTGTAACTGGATTCAATGAACGACCAGTCCCGATATCGCCACCTTCCAACAAATTATAAAAATTGGGGTAGTCATTCGGATTATCAGGTAAAGCTGGAATATTGCAAACACTTGCCGGCGAAATATCTATTAATGTAGCGTCATCAGGAGTTAAATGCGATGACCAAGTTGCCACCATAACATTTCCATAAACGAAAGGATGATCTAAAGATGTTGTATCTGTTGGAAGTAAAACAGGGGGTGCTCCTGGATCTTTAAATACATTCCAAAAATTACCGTCGCGGAAATGAACCGTCTTGTCAGCGTCAGTTAATGAAAACGGCTTTACATTCCCCCACTCTGGCGACAAAGCTGAAGGTGTTGGCAAGCCAGGAAAACCATTTTGATCTACGAAGTTCGCCAAGTTGAGCGGCTGCCAACGATTGATGTACGTATTATTTGGATTGCCCGGAAAAACAGGCAACATCGGTGCATTTACAGGAACGTAATACTGATTGGAATAATTCAACAACTGATTCGATCCATCTTGATTTCCATAAGCAATGTATTGCGCTGCTATGTAGTTTCCCAATTTAGCAGGATCACCGTCGCTGTAGTCGGTCGAGGTTATTGCAGTGCTGTAGCCTAAACCCAGCATCACAAAATTCGCCATGGTTAAGGTATTCGAATAGTTCGGAGAATATTGATAACGATTGATTAGCATGCGATAAGCTGCATAACTGATAGCCTCTTCTTGGGCTACTTGAATATTCGCTGGAGACTGAATACCATTAAAGCTCGAATTGAATCCGTTTAACGACTGACCAACTAGATAAGTCTTCGCCGTGTCGTCGAACAATGCCCATGCATCGTACATGGCAGCATGGATGTGAAATAAATTTCGAGCATGAATAGTAGGACGAGCATTGTCATTTCGAATGGCTTGAAGCACAACTTCATCCCACTGTCTTGCAACGGATTGCTCTTGTGCATTTCCAAAATAAACAGAAAGAATTAAGATTACAAAAAGAATAAATTTCGCTTTCATAAAAGTTTTGTTAAGGAGTACGAATATAACTCAACAAAAACTCAAATGGTTGCTTACTTATATCATTCTTCGCAATTTTTTTTCAAGTTGGCGAAATCTAATCTAAATTCTTATGTCTTGGACCATGTGCAGGTCTGCCACCTGGAGGAGGACCGGGATGGCCGCCCTTTCTTCCGACTTCTTCCAACAATACTTTATGAAACTCTCTCTCGATACCCGGAAGCTTCGCGGTTTTCTGAACACCTATCACTTTGCTACAAGCAATCATAAAGTTTGAATCTTCTTCCACCTCTTTCACTCGAAGCGCAGAGATTTCGTTGTTCAAAGACTCGAACGCCTTTTGATTTTCGCCTACAGCGTCCATCTTCTCCATAACTTTCTTCAATTCCTTGCGATGGGTCTTTTGTGTTTCTTCATGCGCATTGTAAACCGGCCAAAACTTTTCAGCTTCAACAGGAGTTAAGGCTAGTTCGCTTGTAATGTAGGCGCGTTTCAACGCTTCTACTTTTTCGCTGCGCTTCGGCTCGTCGCGATCGGGTTGTGCGTATGCGCCTATGGTGCATAAACACACTAAAAGAATCATTGTCTTTTTCATGCTCTTGTTAATTTATGTTTTCTATTAATTCTGAATCCTCTTCTAATAAATACGCTACCAATTCTTCCCTTGGTATTTCTTTCAATCCCTCTGAAATTCCAGGCGAAAGATTTTTCGCCCCTATGTACTTCCCATTCTTCCCTTCTCTTACCTTTTCTTCCCCTCTCTTATCTTCTTTTATCTTCCCTTCTCTTACCTTTTCTTCCCCTCTATTATCTTCTTTTATCTTCCCTTCTCTTTCCTCGGGCGAAAGATATTTCGCCCCTACATCTTCCCCATTCTTACCTTCTCTTACCTTTTCTTCACCTCTCTTACCTTCCACTGTCTGCTCTTGGGCAATCTCCTGCGTTGGGCCGTCCCCCTTCAACATAAATAAACCAACACCAATAACACATGCGGCAGCCAAAGCAAGCAGCCATTTTCCTGTTGGAAATTTCCGAACGGGCATAAGTGCTTTTTTATTTTTCTCGAAATAATCGGAAGGAATATTCCACTCGTTATTCTTCATTTTGTCTTTCATTTAATTCTACTTTCCATTCATTCTTTTGAATGTCTTGTTTTATTTTTTCTACGGCGTGATGAAAACTTGCTTTCAACGCGCCTACACTTGTGCCTGTTATTTCTGCTATTTCAGTATATTTTTTTTCTTCATAATATTTCATAACGAAGACTGCTCTTTGCTTTTCTGGAAGCGCAGCCACCATGGCTTGGAGGCGCCTTTGCATATCATCGCCGGTGTAATGCGCATCCTCTTCCAATTGCCTCGCATTGCTTAAAATAAGTTCGTTCCAATCTCCTTTTATCGTCCGCTTGCTCCGTTCTATGTGGCCAAGCGCTTCCCTGTATGCAATGCTGTGCATCCACGTTCCCAATTTACTCTCTCCACGAAATTTGTCTATGCCTTTGAATACCCGAACGAAAGTGTCTTGTAAAACATCGTTGGTGTCTTCGTGGTTCAATAACATTCTTCGAATAAAAAAGTACAGTGGTTTCTGGTAATCGGAAATAAGCATCTCGTAGCCTTTGTCTCTCGTCTTCGAAACGGAAATAAGTCTTAAGATTTCTTTTTCACGTTCTACCATTACTTCTTAGAACTAATAAATTGCAAAGGGTTTAATTCGAAATGAATATTTACCATTTCCCTCTGTGAGTCTCTTGTTGTAGGGCCTTTTCCAAATGCTCTAAATAGGCTTCTCGAGAAATTAATTCTGCTCCCAATGATACGAGATGCGGATTTTCCACTTGTCCGTCTACCCACTCCATGCCCCATTCCTTGCAGCGTTGAATCAAATGCCAAAGCGCTAATTTCGAAGTGTTCGATTCCGTTGAGAACATACTTTCTCCGCAAAACATGCCGCCTAAATTAATTCCATACAATCCACCGACTAAGTTCCCGTCTCGCCAAACCTCAACGGAATGAGCGAATCCGAGCGCATGCAATTCCGTATATGCCTGAATCATTTCAGGAAGAATCCAGGTTTCGTCTTCTCTTCCATTCCCTGCGCATGCAGAAATAACCTCGTGAAAGGCATTGTCGAAAGTGAATCTATAAACACCCTTGTTGTAAAGCTGTCTTGTTGACGTGCTTGGTTTGAAGGAAGGGACGTGAAAGACGCAGCGTTCTTCTGGACAATACCAGCGCGGTTCTCCGGGATCTTCGTACCAAGGAAAAATTCCTTTTGAATAAGCCAAGAGCAATCGCGAAACAGTAACATCTCCGCCTACTGCAACAAGGTTATCTTCAAATTCCTCGGGACCGGGGAACCACAATTCGTCTGAGAGTCTGTAAATTGGCATCGCGTTACGAAGTTAGTTCTACTTTGACTTTGAAATGAAAAACTATGCAGTGGATTGAAGAGCAATTATCGAAACCTTTCGAGCCGAAAGCCTACAGCGAGCTGGACGCTTACATTCGGGAAAGCGCGGCTGAAGCGCGAAAGCTCACGCCCATTCCGCGAGAAAGCGCAGTGGTGATTTTGCTGCATCCGCATGAAGGCGATGCCGGTCTTACCCTGATTCAGCGTCCGGTTTACAACGGGGTTCACAGCGGACAGATGGCATTTCCCGGTGGGAAGAAAGACGAAGACGATGAAAGTCTGTTGCACACGGCCTTGCGCGAATTGAACGAAGAGGTGGGGCTTTCCCTTCCAACCGAAAAAGAATATTTTAGGTTGAATGAAATCTTCATTCCTCCGAGTCGCATGTTGGTTCAGCCCTTTGCAACGGTGTTGAATGAAATTCCGAATTTCATTCCCGATGAAAGAGAAGTGGCAGCGTTGGTTCCTATTCCTCTTGGGCATTTCGGAGCGAAGATGAAGACCGAACGAATGGATATTTTTATGCCACACATTCAGCAAACGAAGTCGGTGCCTACGATTCGATATAATGACTATTTGATTTGGGGAGCGACGGCGATGATGTTGTTTGAATTGCGGGACCGCTTGAATTTGAAAAATAAATATGAATAAATGAACCGATCTGTGCGTTACCTGTACAGCGGCATGAAAACTCCATCTCTTGGCACTATTCAACAAACATAAAACGTATACTCCCTTCAAAGACGAAGAGCTTATGCCGCTGATTGCGGCCGGCAACGAACGCGCCTTCGAAGAACTATACACCCGTTACAGCCGGCCGATTCATTCTTACTTCTTTCGCATGCTGCGAAAAGACAAAGAGATCGCCGCCGACTTCACGCAAGAGCTCTTCAGCAAAGTCTTTCGTCACGCCGAAGGCTTCGATGTGAAACGCAATTTCAAGACGTGGCTCTACAGCATGGCGCACAACCAGTGTAAGAATGAATATGCGAAGCATGAAGTTCGCGCCGAAGCGCGAATGACAATTGCGACAGCCGAAGTGCACGAACACGACCGCGACATGGACCGTTCTAAATTCGAAGAGGCGCTGCAAGATGCACTGTCGCAATTAGACGAAACCAAAAGAACCACCTTCGAACTTCGGTTCGTACATGAACTCAGCAATCCGGAAATAGCCGAAACCATGGGCTGCTCCGAAGGAACCGTGAAATCGCGCATCTTCTATACCCTCAAAGAACTCAACGGTATTCTTCAAGAATACAAAGAACTTTTACTTTCATTTCTCTTCATTATACTACAATCATGAGCACACAAAAACCTTTCACCTATCAGCCCGAAGACTTGGAGCGCCTCTTGCGCACCAAGGAATTCAACGGTTTGCTTCCAGAGGAACGCGCCTTTGTGTTGCAACATGTTTCCAACGAAAAGGAATTCGATGAACTCAAAATGCTTTTGGGAAACATTGAATCTTCCGAGCACGAGATGCAAGATCCGCCTGCTGCCGTTTGGAAAAACTTGAAGAAAGAATTCAATGACCATAAGCCCTCACGTTTCAAAGTTTGGTTGAACATACTCTTCCCTCCTCTTCCCAATTGGAGCGGATTCCGCACGGTTTCTTTTTCTCTTGTTGGAATGGCCGCGGTGGTTGGAGCAATCGTTTGGTTCGTTCCTTCAGATAAAACTTCCAATCAATTGGCTATCGTCCAAGACAATCCCAAAAACAACGAAATTCAAAATTCAACCAATGACACTGTTTCTGAAAGTAAAGAATTCAAAGTCAATCCAGAACAATATGCCGAGCTGAAACCGGTTTCCGGAATTTATGTGACACCCGTGGTTCGTGAAGTTGAGCATGTGCACGAGACTCCGACAATGGATGAGGTTCAAGAAGAAAACACCATTGCTCCAGCGAACAACGCTACCGAAGCCAAGTCCGATAGAAGCATGGAAAACGATTCTCCGACGGTAGTCGAAAGCACCAATGCTTTCCCAACCATGACTTTAACGACTAATGGAAATTTAAACGCACCTGCTGTGCAATGGACAACAGATGAGAAGGTGAATGTTATTGCCACTGACTCTGTGAAAATTCAACCCAAGAAGAAGAATAAAAAGAAAACGCCACCGAAGAAAAAGTGACAAATAATTTTCAAAATGGACATTGTATGTTCATTTTTGTGGAATGAAAAAAATTCTTGTTGCGAACCGTGGAGAAATTGCTTTGCGCATTATGCGTTCAGCGAAAGAAATGGGAATTGCCACTGTTGCTATTTATAGTGAAGCCGATAGAAATGCACCTTTCGTGAAATACGCCGACGAGGCCGTTTGCGTAGGTCCTCCGCCTTCCAACCAGTCATATTTACAAGCAGATAAAATCATTGAGATTTGTAAACAGTTAGGGGTTGAAGGCATTCATCCGGGATATGGATTCCTTTCTGAAAATGCAGACTTCGCAAGAAAAGTTCAAGAAAACGGAATCACCTTCATTGGTCCGAATCCGAACAGCATAGACATGATGGGTAATAAACTTGCAGCAAAATCGGCTGCAAGAAAGTATAACATTCCTATGGTTCCTGGAACCGAGGACGCCATTGCAGATGTGGAACAAGCGAAGCGTGTGGCGTTGGAAGTTGGACTTCCAATTCTGATTAAAGCAAGCGCAGGCGGCGGCGGAAAAGGAATGCGTATCGTCGAGAAAATTGAAGAAGTGGAAGAGCAAATGGAACGCGCCATTTCTGAAGCGTTGAGTTCTTTTGGAGATGGAGCGGTTTTCATTGAGCGTTATGTAAGCGGACCTCGTCACATTGAGATTCAAGTGTTGGCAGATACACACGGAAACATTGTTCACCTTTTCGAACGTGAATGCAGCATTCAGCGCAGACACCAAAAAGTGATTGAAGAAGCGCCCTCAGCTATTCTTACTCCAGAACTTCGCGCTGCCATGGGTAAGAGTGCATGCGATGCCGCTAGAAGCTGCGATTACGTTGGAGCTGGAACAGTGGAGTTCTTGCTCGACGATAAATTAAATTACTACTTTTTGGAAATGAATACCCGCTTGCAAGTGGAGCATCCAGTTTCAGAAAGCATTACAGGAATTGATTTGGTGAAGGAACAAATTCGCGTGGCACGCGGAGAGAAATTAGCATTTGCGCAAGAAGACCTTTCGATAAACGGACATGCCCTTGAGGTGCGCGTTTATGCTGAAGATCCAACCAACAACTTCCTTCCTGACATTGGACGATTGAACACGTATGTTCGTCCGCAAGGACCGGGCATTCGCGTTGACGATGGATTTGAAGAAGGCATGGACATTCCAATTTACTATGACCCGATGATTGCGAAGTTGATTGTGCATGCCGCGAATCGCGAGCAAGCCATTGAGCGCATGACCAGAGCCATTGCGGAATATAAGATCTCAGGAGTTCAGACTACCCTTGAGTTTTGCTCGTGGGCCATTAATCACGAAGCATTCAAATCCGGAAATTTCGACACGCATTTTGTGAAAGACTATTTCACTCCTGAAATCTTGAAGAAAGAATTGTCGGTTGAAGAAACAGAAGTGGCAGCTATTGCAGCTGAGATTTTGTTTCAGCAAAACAACAAATCAGCTTCTACGCATAACAGTTCAGAGAAAGCGACCAGTGCCTGGAAGCTTCGCGCTAGAGACTAATCTTTTGAAAATCGCACCAGCGTTGCATACCTTCGGAAGCACCAGAGGCAATGGCGTTGAAGCCTAATTTGGTTGCAAGTTCTGGCACTTTCGGATCTATGACCCAACGCTCTGCTTTAAGTGGAACATTGTATAGCAATCCGGCTGCTGGATATACTTCCAAAGAAGTTCCGAGCACCATAAACACATCGGCGTCTTCTACAAGTTCAGCAGCATCTAGCAGCAAAGGAACATCTTCTCCAAACCATACGATATGCGGACGAAAGGGTTTTCCGTGTTCGCAAGAACTAGAAGTCGATTGGGCAATTTGCCCAATTTCATTTACGCAGCACGAGCTTCTCATTTTGGTTAGCTCTCCGTGTAGATGAAGGATGTTAGAACTACCGGCGCGTTCGTGAAGGTTGTCGACGTTTTGCGTAATAATAGAAACACGGAAGTGTTTTTCCAATTGAGCTAAAATAATGTGACCGTTGTTGGGTTGAACCTCGTTCAGTTGCAATCTTCTCAGATTGTAAAATTCGGTAACCAATTCAGGATTGCTCTCCCAACCTTCGGGTGTTGCCACATCTTCAATGCGGTGTTGTTCCCAAAGTCCATTGGAATCGCGAAAAGTATTAATACCGCTTTCGGCGCTCATTCCAGCGCCTGTAAGAACCACTAAATGTTTCATAAGCTTAAATCATCATACGCTGACGCTTCAATAAAAACTGAAGCATGCAATTCTGAATTCCGTCTTCAATAGACGTTTGAAAATAATCGACTCCAATCTGTCCGGCCTTTAATTGCAGCGAGGTTCTAAAAGCACTCATCTTCTCTTGATAAGCCTTTCTTAATTCATGCGGATGGGCTTTAATTTCCTCGCCTGTTTCTAAATCGACAAACGAATACGGACGATTTTCAAAATTGAAATCCAATTCCTGTTCTTTGTGAACCACATGAAATAGAATGACCTCATGTTTGTTGTGGCGAAGGTGTTGAAGGGATTGGAAAACTTCTTCCACTTGTTTGGAATCGTCGAGCATATCGCTGAACACAACCACTAAACTTCTTCGGTGAATGCGTTCGGCTATTTCATGAATAACTTCCGAAACATGGCTATTGCTCTTGTATGAGGTGGCGCTTTGTTCCAACCACTTCTCCATTTCAGAATATAAGTAATGAATGTGTGCTTGGCTGCTTCCCGCTTTGGTGTGAACCATCAGTTCGTTTGCGAAAACGCTAAGTCCAACGGCATCGCGCTGACGCTTCATCAACTCCATTACACTTGCTGCTCCGTATAGCGCGAACTTCAACTTGTTCCATTCTTTGCCTTCGGCATTTTTAATGGTTGGAAAAAGCATGGATGAAGAAACGTCTACCACCAGCTGACAACGGAGATTTGTTTCTTCTTCGTAACGCTTCACGAAGTGCTTGTCTGTTCGTGCCAATAATTTCCAATCGAGATGTCTTGTCGACTCTCCGGCATTGTACAATCGATGCTCTGCAAATTCTACCGAAAATCCGTGATACGGAGATCGATGCATTCCAGTAATGAAACCTTCAACCGCTTGTTTGGCAAGCAATTCAAGCGATGAATAAGACTGTATGTATGAACGATCGAAGTTTATGGGCATTTGTTATTCTACAATTTTCAAGTAAAAGTAAAACTCACTTCCTTTACCAACAACGGAAGATACGTTTAATTGTGTATCGTGTTTACTTAAAAAATCATTTACCAATTGCAATCCAAGTCCGTGCCCTATTTCATTCTTCGTTCCTCTTGTGGAAAGAACATCACCGGAATTCATTTTTTTCAATGCCTCTGCTGATATTCCTACGCCGAAGTCGATTATTCGAAAGCACCATCCGTAAGGGATTTGCTGCGCTGTGATTTGAACTTCACCATTGTCATTTGAATATTTAGAAGCATTGGAAATTAAATTCCTGAAAATAGTTTCAAGCATGTCTTTATCTCCCAAAACATTAGCGTTTTCAATTGTTCCAAAATTGATAGTGTAACGAATGTTCTTTTCAGATGCTGCTAGAGAACAAATATTCGTAATAATATTTTCCACTTCGGACAACAACAACTCCGATTCGTTGTACTGAATGTTGTTGGTTTGCGCTCTTGTCCACAAAAGAAGCTTGTCAATCAAATCCAATAAGCTCGCTGTTCGATTCTTGAATTGACCTAGAATAGCCTTTTCCATTTCAGGCTCTACTCCTTCTGACTGAAGCAAGTCTGCGGCTGAATCCAATGAAGCTACAGGAGATCTTAGGTCGTGAGACAATACAGCCATCATGCGATCTCTTGTGTAAAGCGTTGCCATGAGCTGTTCGTTTTTCAAACTCAAAGCGAGGGTCTTTTCTACATACTTTTTGCTAATCGTGTTTGAAACTTTCACAATGAAATAGGTTTCCGCAAAACAAATGATAGAAACTCCAATCAAGTTCATGAATCCATCAATTTCAATCATTTCATGAGACATTCTTGGCAGCTCAATGAATTTATCTAAACACAAAAAAGAACCCACCATAATCAAAACATTCAGAACAATAATAATGTAACCGGCAATGATTTCCCTTCCGTGAAAAATAAATAGATTACCCATCAAGAGAGGTATGTAGTAGATAAACACGAATGAATCTACCCCAGTCTGAACAATAATGATGAAAATTATTACGGTCAGCGTGGACATGTTCCAAATCTTGGAAAGAAAGAAATTTCGCCTGAAATAAAAAAAATAAGAAACTCCAGTCGAAAGTATTGTAACAGCCATAATTCCAGCTTGCTGATACTGTTTAAGAACAATATCTACAACACCATATACAAGGCAGAAGACTACGATGACATACAAAAACATGACATGCATACGGATTGACTTTTCTTCTACCAAGCTCAACTCATCAATTCCCCGCCCTCTCAAACCCAAAAAACTTCTCTCCGGCATTACCATTATTTTTAGATGTTTGCTAATTTAATGACATAACCACTAATTCTATATTAAGTTTGACATACTTATTGTAAAAATGGACATAACTATCAACACTCCTGCTTTGCTATTCCCTGCGATTAGCTTAATCATGTTGGCCTACACCAATCGTTTTCTTGCTTTGGCTAATGTCATTAGAAATCTTCACGACCGCTACAAAGGACGTGAGCCAAAGGAAGCAGCACTTCTTCACGCCCAAATAAAGAACTTGAAATTTCGGCTGAGACTGATAAAAAACATGCAGATTCTTGGAGTGCTGAGTTTCATATTAGCTATAGTGTCCATGTACTTTATATACCGAGAAGAAATGGATTTTGCAGAATATACATTTGCTTCTTCTCTCATTATATTTTGTTTGTCTCTCATACTTTCACTTGTAGAATTAATCAATTCAACGCGTTCTCTGGAAATTGAGTTAAGCGATATGGCGGGGTTGGAAGATAGTATTTTGGATTATCTCAAAAAAATGATTAAATAGCCGAAGGCGAATGTTGCGGAGCAACGAATGTCCAAAGGACGAATGTTGCAGAGCAACGAATGTCCACAGGACGAATGTTGCAGAGCAACGAATGTCCAAAGGACGAATGTCTGCGACGAATGCTTCGCTCGTTAAAACTTAGCGGATGATAACGACCGAACCGGTGAGTTCAATGGGTTCGGAGAAAGAAGAGGTGATGATTCGCAAAGTCCAAGTGTAGCCATCTATTTGCGCGTAGTAATCGTTTCCGAAAGCGTTACCAATCCAGGCTTGTTCAGGATCTTGCGAATAGAAGATGCGTTCACCGTATCGATTGTAAATTCCAAATTCATATTGAATTTCATTCAAATTGAATCCTGAAAGGACTGGAAAGAATACATCGTTCAGTCCGTCGTCATTGGGCGAGAATGAATTCGGGACAAAAACCATTTCTTCCCGATTGACAAAAATGGAGTAACACGTAGAGTCTGCACATCCGTATTGATTGCTCACTTCCAAACATGCTTCAAATGAACTGCCTATGGTCTCAGAAAAAGAATATTGGGTATCTGTATTGCCCGACAATTCACCGTTTACATTCCATTGATTGGTGGTATTTCCTAAAGACAGATTAGTAAACTCAACCAATGGATTATTTAAAGAAGGGGTGATAGGACTCCATTGAAAAGCAGCAACAGGAAACAAATCGACACACACTAAATCTACTTGAGAAACTGAATTCACACAACCGTTTCCGTCAGTTGATGTTAATGCAACAGTGAAACATCCAGCAGATTGAAAATTGTAATTAAAAATTCCACATCCATTCCCGACATTCTGACCATCGATGCTCCAAACGCAACTCGACAGTGCTGAAGCAGATGAGCTGTTGAATTGCACATTCAACGGAGCACATCCTGTTGTTATGTTCGAAGTGAAATTAAATTGTGGAAGCGGAACCACTTGAATACTCAAAGTATCGGCTCCGCCGCAACTTCCTGCGATAGTATAAATCGCTTGAAAAGTTCCAACTCCAAGAGCCGCTGGACTTACCATTCCACTTGAATTAACGGCATTGCCGCTCCATGTTCCGCCGGCATTGGCAACTTGCAGTTGGACAGGATTTCCATTCACACATAACGGAACTTGTGCTAAAATAGAAGCATCTAATGACGCTGCTACAGATATACTCAAGGTGGAAGCTGAAGTGCAATAGCTATCGCTGTCGAACGAAATAAGAGTACTCACATTTCCGCCCGCAGCACTCGGCAGAAACAATCCTGTGCTTGAATTGGTTATTCCTAATCCACTCCACACGCCCGGCTCATTCAGCGAGTTCAAATCGAACGCTGCATCTGAAATACAAAAGGGTCCTGCAGGATCTATTGTTGAAGGAATGGCTGCATCAACTATTACATCGGTTGTATAGGTTGAAACGCAGCTGCCTGTTGCGACCAAGCATGTATAAGTTCCGGCAGCCAGAGGGGTGGCTGAAATAACCGTAGCATTTTGAGTAAGTGAAGTAAAAGCATTCGGACCACTCCATAAATAGTTTGCTCCTGCTACAGGTGCAGCAGTTAGGTTCAATGCGCTTCCCTCACACAACGGAGAATTAGAACTTATTGAAGAAACAGGCGCACTTGATACGTTTACAGTAATAGACGTTGTTTGCGAACATCCGTTAATGGTCGCGTTCGCAATGTAGGTTGTGGTTATTGTAGGGGTTGCAATAACCGTTGCCCCAATGTCCGTATTCAAAGTAGGATCTGCGTTCCACAAATAATTCGCGCTACCACTTGCGGTGAGCGTGGTTGATTCTCCCAAGCAAATGGACAGCGAAGTTGCGGCAACAAGTAAAACAGGATCAGTTGGAGAAGCTGAAATTGTGTAGTTAAACAACTGCGGAGTTCCGCACTGACCTTGATCGGTGACTGCCAATGTATAATTGCCGGGTTGAAGGTTTCCAAGATTTGGAGTTGTATTGGTGGTGCCTAACCATTCATAGGTAAATGGACCAATTCCACCTGAAATAATTACATCTATGGAGCCGTTTGTTCCGCAAGAAGGTTGCACAATTGTTGGTGTTGAAACAATAGGAATAATTGGCACATTTGAAGTTCCTGGCGTTGGCACTGTTGCACCCGTTAACCACACGTCAGTGCCGTCGCAATCTCTGTAAATAGACTCTCCATCGTTGTTCGATTGTCCGCTTACCGAAGTAAGCGCGGGGTCGCTAGCCGAAAGATTAATGGTTACATCCGGACAACCAACTGTATTTGCTGTTGTGAAAGAAGGTGTTTGAGCAAATTGCCCCCCGCCCCAATACAGTCCATCCAAGATAATTCCTAACGGATTTGCAAAAACCAATTGTTCCGCGCTATTCGTGAAAATTCCAACTTGCGTAGTTGGACCAGATGTGCAACCACACGTGCCTATATCAAGATTAACCGTTGTTCCTGAATTGGATGACCCAACGACAAAAAAACTATAGGGCTGAATAATTGTTCCTACTGGAAAAGTGACTCCAAAATCTCCATCGGTTAAAACGAAACAAGAAATATCTTGTGGTGTATTGCAAGTGTTATAAAGTTCTACCCATTCCGCCGTGCTCGGTGTGCAACCACCATCGCAACCACCTGCAGCATTTACCATGACCTCATTAATAACAATGCATTGGGCATTCGCTGAAAGCGATAAAATAATAAGCGCTATAAACGAACCTATTTTCTTTCCCAAACTATTTCCCATTGACAAATTTTGCAACAACGAAAGTACGTCTGAAACGTGCATAAACACGTATTATCGAATCATTAATTCTAGCTACTACATTGACAACTTTCACCGCCAACCTTGACTTGCGTCATGCCCACTTTTCAATAATAAAATGAAATTTGTTTCTACAAATAACACATACAACTATGTCAGCACACAACACCTTCCACATTTCAAGAATGTCAAACGAACAAAACGATTGGCGGAGAGGACTTGATTTTTACAAAGATGAAATTAAGATACACGCACACCGTCTATCCGATGTTTCGGGCATGTACGAGTCAAAAGCAGAGCTCAAGCCATCTGTAGAACATTTCCAAAATCAATTCATTGTTCAGCGCGACAACATTGACAGATTGTCTCATGATCTGGGCTCCTTTGAAAGAAAGGTAAGCGCTGAAACATTAAATATGGCAGAGCACATTACGGCTGAGACGCTTGTTCAGCATGCTGTTTTGCGCGACCGATACATTGCTTTAGAGAAAACCATTAACGAAATGCGACACGAGCATAATACGTTTTTGGCGAAATACATTTAATTCCCTTTGGGATAAGTCCTTTCAGGATAAGTCAGCAGAGCGGATACATCCCTGTGGGATTGGTCCACGAAGTGGATTGGTCCGCAGAGAGGATAAATCCCAGTGGGATTGATCG
>Ga0114980_10000685_pt1 | contig 24041 bp, 42 predicted proteins | sample S_140806_EF_Meta_FD_87018 | JGI IMG/M metagenome (GOLD analysis project Ga0114980, IMG submission 87018) | Freshwater microbial communities from Lake Simoncouche, Canada to study carbon cycling - S_140806_EF_MetaG | ecosystem: Environmental > Aquatic > Freshwater > Lake | place: Lake...
ACGGAGGTCTCCAGCTCTCCACGTTTCGGCTTCTGTTCTCGGCGGCGGGTAGTCGATGAGGTTCATTTTGTCAGTTGGTTGATTTTCTGGATGAGAGCATCTTGCACGACCGCACGCGGCTCGCGCTTGCCTGATTCCCAGTTGCGGATGGTTCGAACGCAGTAGCCCGTCAAGGCCCCTAGCGCGGCTTGTGAGAGCTTCGCGGCCTCTCTGGCGGCTCGGAGTCGGTAGAAGAATGGCATTTGGTTGTAGGTGGGTTCTGGGGCGTTTTAGGCGAACAGAGCGATGCACGGAACGCTTAGGCGTCCGTGATCGGGGTGTTCGCGTTTAGAATTTCCCCGATGGTGGTATTTTCGGGAGCGTCACCCCACGGCAGGCATCCCGTGTTCCATCCTGCGGGGAGTCCGTCGCGGGATTCTATCGGCATCGCCAGCACTGATACGGGCATATCGTCGATTTCACCCGTCCCATATTTCACCACTTGCTTAGCGGCCTTTTCATCTTCGGCATAGATCACGGTGTCGAAGGTCACTTGCACTCGGAAGAGACGCGAACAATGCGCGGATGGACAATCCGCCTTCAGTGGTGTGTCAGTGTTTTCAGTAGTCATAAAGTCGGTTCCTTCGTTGGAGTTTTATCGTCGGCGGATGCCATCGCTTTTGCGTTGTGCAGAGATAATACTCGCTGGCACTCGAGCTGCATCGTGCGCCCCTCGGTGATCGTGGAGAGCCACATTTCGCAGCGTTTCAACATCTCCCGGCATTCATTCCCGCGCTCTACCGCTTTGAGTAGTTCGCCAATACGGTCAGATTGATTTTCGATCGTCGTCTTAGCCTCTTCAAGGCATTCGATTAGTTCCCGTTGTGTAGTCATCGCCATTCTATGTCCGGCTTCAATTGCCTTTTTCATATTTCGTTCGTTTTCGATGTCGTGCATAATTTCAAGAGATTGCAGAACAAATTGTCGCACCCAAATGGCGACAATGCTGTTCTTGGTTTTCATGCTTCTTTCTAGCCAGTAGGTCGACTTTGGACGTTTACAGGTTGGAGATTCGTGCGTGTGTTGGTGAGATTGTTTAGAACTGAGGAATTCACGGAACGCTCAGGCGTCCGTGATCGGGGTGTTATGCAGAGCGAACCATTCGCGTATCGCCTCCTCTTTCTTGGCTGTCTCGATTGCGTGCTGCTCCGGCGTCAGGGATGCCCACCACGCGGTGGCTTCGTCGGCGCATTTCTTGCAGACGTGTCTGCGCTTGTGCCCGATGAAGAGTTCCTTGCACGTCACGCATTGGTTTTGATACTGTCCGTTTTCGTGCGCGGCGTCCTCCGTCCAATCTCGAACCGACGGAGCATAACCTGGCAGTGGAGCCAATGCGGCTATTTCTTGCAAATTGGGCGTTCTCATAAATTGGGCGATTGATTGGACGGCGCGGCTACGTTCCCGCCGCATCGGCTCACTTTGACGTTGAGCGAAGATTCGCGCAGAAGGATTTCGGCGGCCTGCTCGTAAACTGCCCGCTCTCCCTCGCTCCATTTGTGGCCATGATCCGCGAGCGCAACGGCGCAAGTATCCAACGCACCAAGCACCAGCGGCAGTTGCTCGCGTAGTGCATTGAGCGCAGCGCCGGTCGCGTTGTGGGCATCCACACGGGCCATCCATTGCGCTTTGAGCAGCCTTTCAGATCGTCCCGAAAGACGCTCAACAAGGCGTCGTATCCGACGCCGATAAGCTCCCCAGTTGATTCGATGATTTTTCACGGCGCGGATAGACTTAGACGTTCTGAGAATCCAAGACGCGGCGGGCTTCTTCAAGATACGTCCAGTTGATGCCTTCCCGGTCGGTGATGCGCGTTGATGCGCCTTCCGCCCATAAGATCGCCTTGCGGAGTCCCTCTTTGAGTTGTTCGCGGGCGATGAAGTGATGCACAGCTTCTTCTTGGTGCGCCGTCAGTTCTTTTTTGAGGATGCTGTTTTCGTGTTCCAGCAGCTTGTTTTTCTCTTCTGGGGTGTATTGATACATGGTGATTATTCGGGCTGATTCTCAGAACAAGCCGCGTCATCCGACGGCGATAACGCTCCTGTTTGTTTTCGGGCATCTGCGTCGCCGTGGATGGCCTCGGCGTTGCGAGGGCTAGAACCCCGCTGGGTGGTTAGGCGAAAATCACCTCGCCATTGATCTTCACAAATGTCGGCCAGCCATCCGACTTCGTGAGGCGCGCGATGCGAAGGGCTTCGCGCTTGCTGGTGAGGTGGCGAAATCCGCTGGCGAGTTTGACGGTGTAGACGTTCATTGCTTTGTTTGGTTGGTCGGTTGACAATGGAGACCATAGGCACGTTTTGCCGGATGGGAAGGGAAAAGTTGGGAAATTTTCACCACTCGCCTGTCCGCTTGGATTTTTTCGCTTCCGGCTTGGCTTCCGGTGTGAACTCCTCAAACCGCTGAAAGGCTCCGTTCATCCTAAGCGGTAGCACCTTGCCCCGTTCGGCGTTGCGCATTTTCTTCGCAACGATGCCATCCTCGGTGATGAAAAGCACGTTGTCAGCATCGAAGCTGGCATCGCGGCTTTCCCTGATTTTCCCGTCGTCATTTAGCTGGACCGCCGTAAGCACCGGACACCTCAATTCCTTTGCAAGTGCCTTGAGTCGCCTGGATATGGCCGCAAGCTCCTGCTGGCGATTCATGCCGCGTTTAGCCCCACCGTCGAACTCAACCATCTGGAGGTAATCGACCACGACAACGCCAATCTGTCCCTTCGTGTCACGATAGCGCATGCAGTCCCCGACAATCTCGGAAATGGTCTGTCCTCCCTTGTCCTGAATCCAGAGCGGCCAGCCTTTGATTTCGTCCACAACGCCTTGCAGTCGCCCCATGACCATTTGAGACATGGTGCGCGGCTTCGTGATTTCGCCGTAGGGAATCCGTCCATGAATCGCGCACAATCGGCCAATAACTTCAGGTGCCATGAGTTCCAGCGTGAAGAGCAAAGCAGGGTGGCCCGCTTCAACAATCGCCCGCATCATCTGGATCATGAGGACCGACTTGCCTCCGCTCGTTTCGGCTCCGATCACCCAAAGCTCGCCTTTCCTCGCCCCCCCGCTGGCATCGTCGATCATCGGGATTCCGGTCGAATGGCCGGGAATGTCGCCGTTCTCATAGTTCTCGATTAGGCGGCGGTAGAACTCTTGACCAGCTTCATGCGCGGCAATCATGCCTTGCGGGGCCGTGAGCATGGCCTGAAGCGTCGCCAGTAGGCTTTCCACGCTTTCTACCGTCTCGGCTACGTCTGAGCCGTTGTAGGTGTCTTGGAGGGCAATTCCGGCCAAGTAAGCCGTTCGGCGCGCGGCGGCTCCGCGAAGGATTCCGAGGTCATAGCCGTAGGTTTCGCCTGGAACTCCAGGTGAAAACGTCATCAGCTCCGCAAACCCGGACATTCCGCCGATGGCTTCCAACCTCGATGTTGCCTTTTCCTCTTCGTAAACGTGAACCGGATCCAGCGACTTTCCTGTGTGGAAGCGGTCAACGATTAGGCTCCACGCGTCCTTGTGAGGGTAAAAGAACTCGGCAGTGATTCCGTCACCAATTAGCTTTGGAATCCACTTTTCAGGCTCTTGCAGGCAGATTGAAAGGAGCTTCTTTTCCGCAAGTGGCGCGGATGGGATGGGGGAGTCGGTCATAGCTTGACGGTTACGAGGTTGGCAGGCGGTTTCCCGGTTGGCTTTTGAGCTTCAATCATGGCGTTCTTGATCTGGACGTAATGGGTGAGCCCGGTTGTCCTTGATCTCTTTCGGAGGTATCCCGGACGGGCAAAGTTCTTTTTCCAGAAGTCGTCTTCAGTTCCGAAAAGGCAAACGTCCTTGATTTCGTCCTTCGTCAGCTTGTCGATTCTGGTCAATTCATCGTAGGTTTTGGCAAATGATTCTTTCCAGTTTCCGGTAGGCTTCTTGTCGTCTTCAAGAAGGTCGTAAAACCACTTGGCAAAACCCTTTGATTCATCGGAAAGCGTTGCACTTTGGTTTCTCAGACTCTTCCTCTCTTTCTTTTCTTTTGTATCTGATTCTGCTTCTGCTATGTCCCTTCCAACCGTTACAGGTGCGTTACATGGCGTTACATCACCGTTACATTCCGTTACATCGGCGTTACGTTCCCGATGCCGCCTGACACGTTCCGCGCTCGCCGCTTTGGAGTCCTCTTTGCTCGCCATCTTTCTATACTTGGCGTGGTTCAAAAGCTCCCATCCGCCGTCGATCTTGGCGATTCTGCGGCCTTCGTTGTCGGGAGTGCGTGAGTAAGCGTCTGGTGAAACAAACTTTTCTAACGCTCGTTCAACATCGGCAATCGGGACCGCTGATAAGCGAGCAAGCCCCGGAATTGAGGAATGAACCTCGCCGTTCTGGTCGGCAAGGGCCAACATGGTAATCCAGACGATTCTGGTCTTGTCGTCCTCAGTCCAGATTGTTGAGGTCACGATGGAATTGAAAAGCTTTGTGTAATTCGGCATGGCGTTACTGTAACGGTTTGGCGTTACAAGTCAATTCCGCATTCAACGGTTCAAATATCCCTGCCTCCGCCGCCGTTCTCCCCCGCGTATCTCCAAATACTGAATATGAGAGTGAACGGTCAGCGGATGGCGCGACCTGACGGCACTCGCCGGGGCCTGGGGAAAGGAGGTTAAAGGCGTCCGACTGGCTGGAAGTAGTCCTTGATCTTTTTCATATCGCCCTTGTAGGCCACGATGATCTTTTGCTCCCGCTTCGGGAACTTGCGAACGTGTAGCGTTTTCTTTGCCTGCGCAAGCCGCGTGAACTCGCACTCAAGGTAAATGATCTTATTGTAAACGCTCAAACCTTGCTCCTTGAAGAAAATTTCATGCTCCGATTCGCAGCAATAGTAAGCGCCGTTTTTATCGCGGCTGTCTCCGGTCATGACCACGAAAAACGCATTGTCTTTCAACGCCTCAATCGCCTTTTTGTATCCAGAGAAAAGCGTGTCGCGGAACTTTTCGTAGGTGTCCAAGGAATTGATTTCCCCATCTGGAGAAGTGCCATCGTAGTCAATGTATTTCTCAACCTTGTAGTAGGGGGGGCAGGTAAAAACGAGGTCGAATTTTCCTTCCGGCTCATAGATCGAGCTATCGCTTTTGATCCACTTCACGCTCGGAAACTCCGAGCAAATCTTGTTGTTAGCATCGCACTGATTCTGGCGGATTTCGCTCGCCACGTATTCATAGCCGCAAGCCCCTGCAACGTATCCCATTTGAACGCCGCCCCCGAATGGATTGTAAACCCGATTGCCGCCCTTTGGCATGAAGAACCTGGCAATCACTTCGCAGGCCACAGGGTCAAGAACCGAGGCGTTGCCGTTGTGTGCCTTGGTTGAAACCTTGATTTCTCCAGTCTCGTCCAACTTACGGCGGGTGTTGACAACGTTTGAGAAGCCGGCCTCACCCTGCCAGCAACCTTCGCGGCTTGCATAGGATGGATTGGCAACCCCGTTGCGCTCGCCAGCCTCGTCAATTCTTGCCCTCCATTCCTTCTTGAGGCGCAACCAATCACCCTTGATCGAGTTCCACACGTTGGTCATTGTGATGTGTGCCAGCAGCTTCATGCGTGCCGCTGAAAGCTCACCTTTGACCATGTAATGGTATCCAGACATTTTCAGGTAGGTCTGGAATCCAACGCTTTCAAAGAGCTTTGGAGTCTCAAACTTGCTTTTCGGATCGGTGGTAATCAAAGCTGGGTAGCCGTCCTTGTTTTGCTCAATCATCGCCAATACCATTTCTCGGTAAAGTTCCGGCGTGTAATGTTCCGGCTTAATGACGGATTGCAGCAAGCAAAACTCAGCGCATTCATGGTTGATCTGGAACGTGAAAAACCCGGCAAACTCGCCGTCAATCTTGAGGATGATGGCGGAATGAATCTGCATGTTCTTTCTTGCCGCCCTCATGGCAATCCCGTCCTCAATCGCCAGCTTGGCAACGTCTGCCTCATAGCCTGAGCCTAGAACGCTTGTGACAAACTCAAAGGCGTGGGTCTTTTTGAACAATTCGGTTTGCATACTCTTTTTCTGTTTTTGTTGTTTTGGTTTGGTGAAGCCGTCAGGAACTCCGCACTGGTCGGAGCAATCCTCGCATTTCCCCGTGAAAACATTAGGGTCATGAATGCTCATTGAAACTTCAGCATTAATGTCCTTCCGTTTTTGCACGATGATATCCCCGCTGGCTACTTGCGGGTGAGTCTTTGGAACCCTCAATGGGTTGTCTATTTGCGGTGTTAGCGCGTAAAGTCTTTGCTGGATGGTGGCCATTCGTCGGCCTTCTTCCGTGTCTCCGAACTTTGCGGAAACAATGCGTGCCACGGAAATCAATCCGAGCCCTGCAATGCGGTGAAATTGAAGCAAGCGGTGATTTAGCTCCTCTTTAGTATCCAACGCGGAAAGCGAGGTATTGAACACCACGCCAGCGGCTTTCATCCGCATCAATTGTTCGTGGGTTGCCGTCACCCAATGCTTAGTAATGATGACTGGAGTTTTGATTTTTCCAAGCCATTCGCAAACTTCAACCGTGCCGTTCCAATCATGGCAAGGGTCGCCCATCGTGCCGATCCTGAACCAGTTTGAGGCATGCGCCTTGACCTTGCGTTCGATCATGGCTCGCTCCTCTGGTATGATCTTGCGGCTCACGCTAACCGGAAAGTCGTAGCCGTAAAGTGAGGCGATTTTGTGCGCGTAGCAGTTGCCGTAGCACCCAACTCCGGGTCGAGCCTTCATGCCAAGCGAGCAACCTTTCACGGTGTCAATGTCCATTACCCCCTTGCTGTTCACCTCAACCGTGAGGCGTTTTGCGTAGCGTTTGAATTTCAGGGTGACTTGACCGGGTGACGATTTGGATTTCATGAGCAAAAGAAAGCCCGCCTGAAGTCGTCCCCGCTCGGAAATCCGAACGGCATCAGGCGGGCAAAGCTGTTGTTGGTTTTCATCGGGACGAACGATGCGGCGTGAGATTGCCGGGTTGTTTCAGGGTGTCAAGATCAGAACGGAATATCGTCCTGTGTGTCTTCCTGATCCGGCGTGTATCCACCTCGCGGCGGAGTCTGCGGCTGTTTCGCCTGCTTTGAATCCCCCGGCGTGCGGTCGCGTCCGGGCTCCTGCTTGCCGTGATGCTTCCAGTTGCCGATAATCGCGCCCTTCGCGCCATCGTCGCGCTGTTCCTTGGTTGTCTCAAGGACCGCGAAGCCGTCGTCTCCGAACTTACTCGGGCCGTCTCGGTTCTCCATGAGCGTGATCGTGAGGTAGTGGCCCTTCTGTCCCACGTAGACGTTATTGGCAGCAAGCGGCAATCCGATGCACTCGGTTCCGTCTCTGGCGGTGAACAGCTTCGCGCCGTTGAATTTCAGTAGATCAATCTTCAGTTTTTGCATAGTTTCGTTTGGTGAGAGTTAGAGGTTGTTTCGTCTTCCGTATTCGGCAATTAAAAGTGCATCCGCGGTTGCGTGCGTGATCTTCAGTTGCGGAAAAAGCTCTTGAGCCTTCCGCTTGCTGACGTTCTTGTCGCCTTTTGTGAGGCATCCCATTGACTTCTGCCACTTCTGCGGCGTCACTCGCTCGAAAGGGATTCCGGCTGCTGTCAGCGCCATTTCAAGCGACCCGTAGCCCTGCCCAAATTTGAACGAACTGGCAACGCCTTGGCCTGGCATGGAGTGGACTTGTTCAAGGTAGGCTTTGCATTTGTGCGGAAGCGCACCCGTTATGTTCTCGATCAACTCCCACAAGTCTTGTAGCGTGTCAGGCATCTTTTCAACGCACGGATTCCCATCCGTGATCCAAGCGATTCCACCGGATGCACCAGGGTCGATTCCGATGATGGTCTTCACGCTTCCACCTCCTCGCTAGCCATCACGGCTTCAAGTTGCGCGGCCATGCGCCGGAACTTCGGGCATGAGTCGAGCAAGCCCTGCGCCCGGTCAACCGTGCGCGAGATGCTTCCTTGCGACTGGTTGAGCAGGTTTGCGATGTCGGATTGCTTGGCTTGTTTGCACGTCTTGAGGATGCCCCAGACAGCCAAGGCTCGGGCATCTCCGCTGCCTTTGATTCGCATCGAGCATGCAATTCGCCCATATGGGATGCCGGTTATTTTCGACACGGTTGCGATGATTTGTTTTGGTGTCATTGTTGAATGAAGATAGGGGTTACTTCCTTCGGGATTCCACGGCTCTGCATGAACTCGTCGCACTTGCGCTTGAACTCGTTCCAGCTTGTTCCGTCCATGAAGAGGTTGTCGCCTTGCCGGACTCCTGCCGTTTCTTTTCGCGGCTTGCGTAGCTTCTGCTTGGTCTTCATTCTGTCGCGTCCCATGTTTCGATGCCTAGCGTTGCGGCAAGCTTTCGCAATGCAGCCTCTTCAGTGTCGCCGCCTTCGCTGACTTGCTTGGTGGCGAAAAACTTGATTGGGCTGTCGAATCCTGGCAACTCTTTAAGAGGAAACGCCTGAATGCCGTGTTGCTTCATCCATTCCGCCAATCTTGGCGACTTGGATTCTGGGATGTCGAATAATTCACTCATTGGAATTTCTCTATTGCGGTTTTGGTTAGGACGATCGCGCCGGAATCTTTGTGCGCGAACTTTTCGACTCGGTGCTCCAGCATCTGAAGCGCGAATACTTCCTTGGCGGTGGATGGCCTAACTAGAAAGAAGTCACCCTTTAGCTGCCGGGACTCGAATGATGGCTCTTGGCTTCCGGCGCGCGTGGTGACGTCGATGACGACCGGATCAGTGATGGGCTGTTTGTAAGCGAATAGTGGGATCATGTTTATTGTGGTGCGAGTTCGATTTTTGCCGCCTGTTGCGCGGTCAGTTGTGTCATGAGTTCAGAGACGCCTTGAAGGTATGCGGAAAAGCCTTTCAGCCCTTGCAGCATTGCCTCGGTGTATTCGTCTCGAAGCGTTAGAATGTGAAACGCTGGCAAGCCTCGGTGGTAGCCAATGAAGTGCCATTCCTTCGCGCCTGTCACTGCCATGCTGCCATGCACTTGGTCCCGGTAGGTGTCAGGCAATATTCCGGCCTGAATCCATTCCATGAGCTTGGAGGCTCGCGGGCATTTGACCTCAACACCTGAGCCGTTGTCTACAATCAGGCCGTCGGGTGAGCACCCGAAGTGGCCATACTTTGACTTGGCAAATCCGATCGGGTCAACGGTCAATCCGGTCAACTTTTGGAAATACTGCAACGCTTCCGGTTCCCATTCGATTCCGCGTTTGATGTCGGCATTTTCAAAGATTGGCGGGTCAGGAAACCCGGCAAGCTCGGCTAAGACCTGAGCGGCGGCGGTTGCTTTCGCCTTCGTGCTGGTCTTGTCGCTCTTCGTAAGCCATGCGCCAAAATTGGAGGCGGTCAGGCATCCCTTGCGAGCGGCGAACCATTCGTCGGTGCGCTGATCGCAGTCGATCAATGTGCAGTCGGGGTATTTCATGCTTGGCGCTCTCCTTCTACCTCGGTAGCTTCAATCTCTTCGACGGCCTCAATCTGAGGCAAAGCGAACGATGGCGCGGTTGGGGTTACGTTGCGGATTTCGTGCGTGTCGCGCATCTCCTCGCTGGTCTGCATACCAAGCGTGATGTCGGGCGCGTAAATACGGGCGAAGAATGCTCCGGCGCGATAGGTGAACATCAAATCAGGCATGGTCTTCCATTTCGAGCCAGCTTTGTCTGTCCAGCCCTCAGCCTTGGCCATTGCCCAGGTAACCACCGGTCCCTCGCAAAGTTCGCCAGTCTCGCGGGACTTGGCGAACGCTTGGCATGATCGGTTCGCGCCTTCTCCTTCAAACTTGAATTGCAGCGGCGAGAATCGGCCTGAAGCGTTGACCATAGCAATCAGGAATTGCGCCCGGAACGATGGCCTCCCATGGATGATGTCGATGTTCTGAATGACCATGAAAGGCGAGGCTTTCAGGCGTGCCGCGATTTCAAGGCCGATAGCACAGTTGGCCATGTTGCCTTGAAAGTCTTTCGGGATCAGGGTTGAGGCGGACAGCATTTTAGCCTGACGCTGAATCAGTTCAAATGCGGTCGAGTCGGTTGTTGCTAGTTCAGTGTTCATGTTTGTTGCGTTGGGATTCATTTCAGCCGTTTCTGAAACGGTCGAGTTTTTTCGTTTGGGTGGGGGAAAATTTTCCCGGCGTGGTCCAGGTCATTAAACTTGACTTGCCGAAAAGCGTGCGCGGCCTGTTGCGCCAGTAGGCACGCAAATCCGATTGCGAGGGTTGCCAGAATCATTCCTTGCCCCTCCTCATGTCGGAGTCTGCCTCAATCTCGCGGGCGTGTTGCGCTCGCTCTTCCCGCGTCCAGTTCGCCGGATCATCCCGGAACTCGGCGCGGTCCATTTCGGAAACGCAGTCGAGGCAGTAGCCGTTACGCCAGCCAGCCGCTTCAGGGTCGTTCGGGACTGGCATGAGGCAGCAGTGGCCCTTGCAGAGGTGATTCGGCACCGGCATGGGAGGGATCGAGAGGGCCATAATTGTTCCGAGGATGGTCATGGTTTTGTTTTCGTTCCGATTGTCATGCGATTGGCTTTGATCTCGCTGAGCCCGTGCTTAACCAGCATATCGGCCAGCGTGGTCATGGAGTGGCCTAGGCGTGTCGCTGTGCGTCTGAGTCGTGCGTGCGTGGCTCCTGATAGGCGGATCATTTTTGGAGGGGTCATGGTTGGCGAGTGGCGAGGATTGCAACAATGACGGCACCGGAGACAGCGCCAAGGAACGCGGCGGCAATTGGCCAGAGCCGGCTTGTAGGCCGGAACGGTGAGCGGCGGCGTCGGTTGAGGGATGAATAAGGGCGATTGAGGGCGCGGTTGGTTTGCATGGTTGTCAATGGTCTAGGTTGGATGAGCGGCGAACGCGGATGCCGTGCGATGCGGCATAGGCTCGGGCTGAAGCTGCGGAAACGAATCCGGCTCGGATGTCGGACATGGCTAGCATCAGTCGCCAGTCGGTCGAGGTGCGGTAGAGTAGGGCGGTCATGGTCGGTCAGGAATCCCGCGCCCTCCCCCGGTCTGAAACCGACCAAGGAAAGGCGAGGGAGGGGTTGGGAATGTTAGCGAGCAAGGACGGCAACGGTGTCGCCGTGTCCGTATCCTTTGCGGTTCACACATCCGCAATTTTTGATCGTGATGAAATCCTCACGGACTCCGAAAATCAGTTCGCCCTCTTTGATTTCGACGAGTGAGTCGCCGCCGTTGGTTTCGTATGCGTCGAGCTTGAGGAGTTCGGCGGCGGTGTAGCGGTTGCCTTTGATGGTGATGGTCTTTTGCATTTGGTTTGGTCGGTTGCGTTGCCGTTTGTCGGTCAACTGAGAACACCCTAGCGAATGATTCCCGGATGTCTACAAAAAGTTTACATGATAGGGTTGGAATCCGCTGAAAGCCTTGTGGGAGTAGGGAAAGATTTTTCTGGCTGTTAGGGTTTTTCGCTCAGAATTTTCCATGCGAGAGCCGCCACGCTTGGAACCTGGCCGTTGCCAAGGGCTTTAAGTCGGTCCATTCGCTTGGCCACCCCATGAGCCACTCGACCCAAAGGGGATTCAAGGCCCCAGATGTTTCCGACACGCTCTGCCCAAGCCCGATCTGTTTCCCCTTCTTTTGCCTCCGCTGGATCGCAGGCATACCAATGTGGCCTCTGTCGCGATTGTCGCTCGCTTGTGGCGTCGGCCATGTCATCACGTTTCTTGTCAGGCTTTGAAATGATCCGCTTGCTCTTGTTACATTCGATGAAACGTCCACTGTCGGAGTCGGCCAAAGCATCGCTTTCATCTTCGCCTTGCCGTTCGTTCCTCCATTGCCCGAAAGGCATGGAGTCGGCCAAAATCCAGATTCGCTCCCGCTTGTGTGGCGCTCCGGCGTCGCAAGCTCCAAGCACTCCCCATCGCGCATCATACCCCATCGCGGCCAAGTCTCCGAGAACTCGTCCAAGCCCGCGAGAAGTGAGCATTGGCGAGTTTTCCACGAATACGAATCGGGGTTGAACTTCACGAATGACCCGTGCCATTTCCACCCACATTCCAGAGCGTTCGCCGTTGATTCCTGCGCCCTTTCCTGCGCTGCTGATGTCCTGACAAGGAAATCCCCCGGCGATGATGTCAACACTTCCTCTCCATGGTCTTCCGTCGAAAGTTCGGATGTCGTCCCAGATTGGGAACTTGGGCAAGATGCCGTCCCGCTGTCGCTGCAAAAGGACTTTTCTGGGATAAGGTTCAATCTCGACAGCACATACGCAGGTATGTCCGAGAAGCATTCCACCGAGGATTCCCCCCCCCGCTCCTGCAAAAAGGTGTAGCTCATTCATTTAGTTGGTTTGGTTGGCGCGGTCTGGTTGTTGCCCGCCCCGCTCACGATGAAACAGGACGAGCGTGCGCCAACCAGACGCAACGCACCGCTACTCCATCCGGTGCGAATGCGTCAACAATTTTCTCGCAAACCGGATTAGATGGGGTAGAAGCGGGCATGAGCGAACACAACGAAGGATGCGATTGCGCGGAATGCCACGAAGCAGGATGGGCTAACAAGTGGCGCGTTGCGATTGACATGGCGGCGCGTGAGAGTCTGCGAGCGGATGACATGCGTGCGCTTTCGATTCAGCTTGCCGCGTCACTGCGTAAAATCGTGACCGGATGGGGGCATGAGCCGGATGATTCCTGCCAGTGCGAGGACTGCGAATACCTGCGCCCGATCTACGCACTGCTAGCCAAAGCGGACGAAATGACAGGTCGCTGAAATTTCCGCTTGCGTCCGGGAAGGGGCGTGGTATGAGTTGCGGCGTCGAGAGGTGAGACTCAGCGACAAGGATTTCCACCGGGTCAAAAGACTCGAAAGCCCTGCCGGTATTCTCACCTCCCGGCGGGGCTTTTACTTTCCCGGTAAAGCCTCACATCGGGCCGGAAACGGTCCTACGGGGGCAAAGGCGAAAGGCCATTGGTTCTAGGATGCTCGAAGTGCTCTGACTGCCGACTGTCAACACTAGGCGAAAATGGTTCATCCCATTCCGCAAGGAAGAGCGAAATTCCGAAAGGGGCTGAAATGGTTCCCTGATCCAAACCCAGTTTGAAGGTCATTTTTGATGGCCTAAGAGTCGGCTGTCTGATTCAAACCCTTCCGAAGGAATCAGGGATGAGCGACAGCGAACTGATTGTAAATGAGACACTAAAACAAACCAAATGACACGAGACGAAGCAATCGAAACCCAGCTTGACGAAATCATGGACACGTTCGACTTCCGAAAGGTCGCCGACTACATGGCGCGGACCGACTGGAAGTGGCACGACGCCGTTCCTGATGAATACGAAATCCGCCGACGGGTTCGCGAGCGGGTCAGAAACCTGGCGAAAGAATTCAAAGGTTGCCGGCAAGAGTTCTGCGGTGGGTTTCTCATTAGCTTAACCGAAAATGCCGATGAAAAATGGCTGAGGATTGGCCTGTATTTCGTCCTCGAATACTCCGAAGAAGACGGAACTGAATACTCAATTTGACCCAATAAAACCATGACCAAAGCAAACTTCCACTTGAGCGTCTACTCGTCCAATATGGGCGCGATCTGGCCAGCAGAAGCCAAACAAAACCCGAATCTGGACGCCAGAATCCGCGAATCCATTTTCGATGACGAAGACGAATCGTCAGTCAGTTTTGAGATTTCCGACATCGAAGACCTACTGGAAATCCTCAACCTCTATGCCGGCCGCCCGGTCCGCATGTCAATCGGCGTCGAGATTAAATCCGACGACTTTTCCGCGTTCGCCTCGCTGCGATCGCATGCGTTCGGAAGCTACAGCGGCATCCACGCCTCATTCCGCGCACTGGAAAAGGACGACATCTCGCCAGCAACCGCCGCTGAAAAGCTCCAGGCAATCAGCCATTCGCTCTTGAACTGGGAGCGCAACAACAACAAAGCCACCTCATGAACCACGCCCAAAAACTATCCGAGCTACGCCAGCTCATCGCCCTGACCGCCACCATTGAAGCCACCGACGGCCAGCACGTTTTCGCCCGCGTGCGCGAGCTTGCGCTGAGCATGATCGAAGCTAAGCCATCGCCGTCATTCCTTGACCTAGTGGGCGAGCTTGTGAGAAAGGAGGAGGGATGAAACTCACCCTTTCACCCTCCAGCGACCAGTCCAGCGAGCGTTACCCCTACCCATCCGTGGCGGTCGAAATTCCGCGCGATGACGCCAACTTGGATCAAATCTTTGACAGCCTCATTATTCCGGCGCTGGTGGCGTTTGGATTCAATCCGAAGGTGATCGATGATTGGATGGACAGCAGACCGCCTAGCTATGAGTGACCCGAACCTCTCGACCAGCGGCCACTGGGTCCGCTGCATCAGATCGTTCTGAGCACGACAAAAAGCCCCGGCACCTTTTGAGTGTCGGGGCTTTATTGTGAGTGGAGCGCAGGCGGTCGAGGTCATTCCCTCAGCCGTGATCAATCGGCCCGCCCACGCGTTGAATGGTGGCCTGTGCGCTCCCCCAGATCTCCAGAGGCAGGCCGTTAAAAGTTTCCGTGGCTTCACGGTTGGGCTGAAAGTGGCGACCTTTATTAGGACTAGCCGCTAGTCCGGTTGAGTCCTACTAGGCAGTCTTGCCGCCGTTTAGACTCGCGCAACCAATCCCACACGCAGGCGGTCTTGTCAACCCCTCATTTTCCCATGCAGTGACCCGACGAGAGAGTGTCCCTCCCAGATCGGAATGTTCAAATGCAAGAACTGTTCAGACTTCGCAACAAACTGAACAGCATAGCCGTGGCTCCAGTTTGTCGGATTGGAATGCCTCCAGAGCGGCGCGCGCTGGCAAAGACAACCGGGATTCCAGGCTTTGATCAGGCCGACGCCTGGCAGGACCATGGTGGCCGAATCCTCCTGGTGCGTGTGGGCGAACACGACATTGCCGGCCGTCTTCCCAGCAGCGGATGCGGCAGCGTTTTTCCCGCCCCCTAGCTCATGGACAAAGAAGATTTTCCCAAGCTTGATCCATCCTGGCGGCAGGCCTTGGATGTGGTGCTCTCCGCGCCCGTAGTAGCTGATTCCGCGCTCCTCAAGGCGCAGTAGGGTCCGAGGCGAGATAAGCTCGCGGAGAAACTCTGAGTCCCGCGTGTGCCTCATCGTCTGGTCAACGATCCAACGCTCCACCCGGTCTTCGTGATTGCCCTCAATGTAATGGATTTTCGCTTTCGGCGCGGCCTTTTGCACCTCGTCGAGAAACCAGTTGCCCGCCGCGATGTCCTCTTGCCAGCTATATTCAGTCTGCGAAACGTAGCCAAGGACATGATGCGCCGCGAGGAATCCGCCACATTCGATGATGTCGCCGTTTAGGACAATCTCATCGGGGTTCCAGTCGCGTAGGTCGCCGAGGAACGCCGCAACCGCTTCCTTGTCCATCATTTGACCGTGGACGTCATTGGCAATGATGCGGATGAAATCATCCTTGGCGGGCTTCGGGCGGGTCTGAGACGCCTTGCCAGCGTATCGGGCTTTCTGGAGGTCGCCGTATTCGACAAGAAGTTCGTCGCGATCTTTCGTAACCGCCGAAAGCTCCTGCTTGAGTTTGGACAATGCGGCCCGCGCTTTGGTGACTTCGGAAATCGCGTCGTTGTCCGTGACGCGCTTGGTTGAGAGGTCGATTCCTTCAGACATATTGCTTGGCGGTTTCGGGGTTCATAATGACCGGCACCCATTCGTCCGGTTCGGTCTCGACATACTTGAGGCATCCAAGGTCTTTTGCATGGCGTCGAATTGTGTCCTCGCCCATGCCCCACTCCTGCGCGAGCTTGCGAATGTCGAAACCTCGACCGAGCGGAAGGCGTTTGATGTATTTCGCCGCGGATTCCGCGGGACGCCGCGGGAGGACTCGGAGCTTGCTAAGGAGCAATCCTTGATCCTGTTGCGGCTCAGTTGGGACATGTCCCATCTCGGCGCGGACTTTAGCTACCTCATCAACCTTGATCGCCAAGTTCTTGGCAATCTGGTAATTCGGCGCGGACGGATTGCGCAGGATAGACGCCTTGATTCGTTCTGTTTTGTCCATGTCATTGTTGTTTGGTTTGCAGGCATTCCAAAGCAGGGAAAAGGAGATTTTCTAAGCAGCGAACAATCGCCTCCTCCTCAAATCGTCTGAGGTGTGACAGACCTGAGATGGCAAAGCAAGCATGAATCATTTCATGCCGTAGAGTTTCGAGCGGGTTGACCCTTGATGACGGCCCCAATCGGATCACCCACTCGTCAGGGCTAAAGGTGCCGTATTCCGCTAGATCGGGGTCTTCAATGACCTCGATGCGTCTGCCGCCAACTGTAACATGGTCAGGTATCATTTGGTTGCAGTTCCGCGCACATCGCGCTTTCGAGGATTTCGCTCAGGTCGATGGCAAAGTCAGCCGCGATTCGATGGTGTGAATTGGCTAGCTTCTTGTTTTTTATGATCTCACTGAGCCAGTCCCGGAGGTCGTGGACCATTTCCATTTCGGCATGGGAAATCATGTAGACCTTCATTTGCGGACCTTCTTTTTCAATAGACTCCAAATCGTCAAGAGTCCGACAGTGATGCCGACAACTAGTGAAAAGATGCGGAAACCCCACTCGATCTGCTCTTGCATCGACGTGATGACCGCCAGCGCATTGAGGGTCATTCCAGAAACGCCCATGGCTAACTTGCTGAGGACAGTAAGGTTTTCGTCGTGGGTCATACGGTGAAGCGAATGCGGGTTTTAATCTTGGAGATGTTGCGAGTTTTGATAAGGACAGTCCCGCCTTCGCGTCCTCCTTCACCGTCAGTGTTTCCCTCAACCGCACGAAAGTTTCCCTTCTCGTTAGGGTGAGACTGAGCGATGCCAACGTGCGAAAACTTGTAGATCACAATGTCACCCGGCTGGATGTCATCGCCCGGATTGCGTCTCGTCCAAGTGCTGCGGTCCTGCTCCTTGCTCCACCGCTCCAAGTCCCACGCTCCTGCGGTCGTCGGTCGCTTGAACGTGTAGGTGCCACCCTCCATTGCCTGCTTGACGCACCAATCGATGAACGCCGCGCACCAGGGCCAAGGCTCATCTGCTGGCAGGTTCGTCGCGGCCTTGTATTCGTTGACACGCGGCCCGCAGTTTGTGCCGTCGATTTCATGCACGCCGATCTCTTTTTCGGCAATGTCGAGGATTTTGTCAGCGAGCTTCATCGGTCTTGGTTTTCATCTTCGTAAGGCGCGGTCATCACGTCCCAAAGGACGTAAATGATCGTCAACACCCATTGGACGAGGATCATTTCTCAGAGTTGATTGTTGCGTATGTGCGGACCGCTAGGCCAGCGAGCGGCACCGCGGACGGATCAATCCCGCCCTTGATTTCGGTCTTCCGAACGGTGCCATCCAGCAGCGTCTCGGTGATGGTAGTCGATGGGGCGCAGGATGAAAGCGACCAGACAAGCGCGAATGCTGCGGCGAGGTAAACGAGAGTTCTCATGGCTTTCCAGTGGCGTTGAAGTCTTTCGAGACGTAACCCATGATGACGAGGGAAACTGGGACAATCCATGTTTTCCAGTCTTCAAGTTTTGCTCCGTTTTGGAGGACGTTAGTCAGTGCCACAAGTGCGGCCGTAATTACACCGGCGATGGTTGTTTTAAGGTTCTTCATAGTGCTTCAAGTTCGGCTTGTTTGGCAGCGATTTCAGCCGCGATTTCGAGTTTGCGTTTTTCCACGGAAGGTAATTCGGCAGCGGCAAAAACTTGTTTGATGCCGGAAACCGTTACGGCGTCATCGAGATTGGCGTCTGCGATGGCATCCTTGATCGAGTCAATCAGCGCATTTTTCGCGGCGAGCTCAGCTTGGACGGTGGCTAGTTTGTCTGCATGAGTATCGGTCAGCGACTTCAATTCCGCCGCTTTTTCTCGCAGAAGATCATCCCGAAACTCGGAAAGCTGCGGGATAAATTGCGGGATGCCTAAGTTGGTCAATAGTGGCTCAAGTTGCATGTTAGTTTGTGAGTAAGAAGTTTACGCGGCATTCGCTTGTTGGTGCGATAAGCATGTAAATCGTGAACGAGCCAGCGGCAGCAACTACGCGGATACCTGTCGCAGTTGTGTCATTAGTGGCAATCGTAACATTGATCACGCTGGAAGTCGTGCAAAGCGAGTTTGTGACGACAAGGGAAGTTGCAGCGGCGGCAAAATTTACCGAGCCAGACGGTTTGTTGATCGTCTGCGCTCCGGTGGTGCCACCTGCTGTGATGGTCTTCGGGAGATTAAGAGATGAACTTGTGGTGATTGTCCCAGCCACAAGCAGATTGGTCGCGCCAGCATCGGTCGTGGTGCCGATTGTAACGCCGCCCGAACTGTTCATGTAAAACGCATTTGTTGGCGCATCGTTAGCGAGGCTGAACGGAGTAGCAGCGATTGCGCTGCCTGCATCGTTCAGTAGCTGGATCGAAAATCGGTCCGATTTATTCCCGAACCGCATGTAGCGTTTGGAAGTTGTGTTAGAGTTCGCGACGAGGTTGAACCACGCTTCTTCGTATCCGGTTGCGCTGAAGTAAGCTCCGGCGAGACTGGATGCTCCGGTCTTTCCATTGACGTTAAGATAGCAGCGTCCATAGGAATCTGTCGTCATGTTGGACGAGGCTCCGTTGCTGTCTTGAGCTGTAAAAACGATTCCAGTTGAAGCTCTATTCAGAGTTGGAGTATTGATCGTTGGTGACGTAGTTCCGACTGGCCCGCCAGTGCCGGATGGTGTGCCAGTAAGCAGCGTTGCCACTCCAGTTCCAAGTCCCGAGACGCCAGTGCTGATCGGAAGCCCTGTGCAGCTTGTAAGAGTGCCGCTTGCTGGCGTGCCAAGTGCAGGAGTGGTCAGCGTCGGACTTGTGAGCGTCTTGTTGGTCAGGGTCTCTGAGCCCGTCAGTGTTGCCAATGTGCCGCTCGTCGGCAATGTGACATTAGTCGATGCAGTCGTCGTCAGAGTCAGCGCGAAGTTACCGCTCGTCGTCAGGTTGTTCGCGAGCGAGATGTTACCTGAGAGAGCAACGGTCCGCGCTGTTCCGGTGCCGTCTCGAACCCCGAATCCGTTTGCGATGCCGTAGAGTGCAGTGCGGCCAGCTACAAGCGTCGGTGCCGTGCCTTGGAGCATGACAAAATGCCCCGCCGCACCTCCAGTCGGGATACTGGCAAAGTGTCCAGCATTGGTCGCATCGCCGCTGACGTTTGCAGTTCCGTCAAAGGCAAGTCCGAAGATGTTTCGGGAGGTTGCTAGAGCGGTCGCGGTTGCAGCGTTTCCGGTGATCGTCGTCTGGTCTCCGGTGTTTGTGCCGCTTAGATTTGATGCCGTTACATTGCTTTGGAAATCAGCATTTCCACCAAGGAATCGGTAGCCGCTTTGAAAGCTGAATGTTTTTTCGTCTGTCGTGGTGCTTTCGATGTCGATGGCTTGCGAATCAGATTCGACGGACGATCCGTCGTGAATAGCTTTAGCGTTTGTCCCGACCGCCCTCGATAAGTCTCCGCTTGCTAAGCACACGCTTCCTTGCGCAAATGAAATATAACCGCTTGCTACAGAACCGTCACCGATAGCAAATGAATATCCACCACTTGCTGTTGTCGAATATCCAGCAGCGAAAGCAGCGCCTCCGCTTGCTGTTGTTTGAAATCCACTTGCGAATGAGTTTTCCGCACTTGCTACTGTGTCAGCACCTATTGCAACTGATCTTAGTCCTGATGCGGTGCCAGTTCCGGCTTGCAGAGTATTAACCCAAAGATTACAAGTGCCGTCGCTGGTGGTTGAACTGGTAATGTTTAGCCCAGTCAATCCGCTGCCGTCTCCGGTGATGGTGGCGACATCTAAATTAGCCGTGCCGTTGCTGGTGGTCGCGCTGGTGACGGCGTTTGGACCGGATGGGCCTTGATTGATCTCGACAATCTTTGGACCAATTCCGCCGTCGATTGAAACGACTGAAGGGACATTCTGCGGAACTGAAATTTCTACGGTTCGGAGGGACATTTTAGGCAGGTCGAGGGATTAGAACGCGGAATTTGATTGTGCCATCTGTTACTGGGATGACAGTGCCTCCAGGTCCGTCTAGGACGACTCCCCAAACATAATCGCCGGGGTCAACTGCGTCCGTCTGTTCGTCGGTTTTACTGATCGAAATAATTCCGTTCGCAGGTGTCGGAATGGAGGGAGAGAGATTCAGCGTTTCGGTTGACGACGCAGCATAAGGGCGAACCATCCCGCGTGCGCTGTAGCCTGTCAGATTGAACGGGTCGCCGTTCTCGTCTAGGCACGAAAACGACAACGAGAGCGTCGCGCCTGAAAATGTTTCAATCCGTGTCATTTCGTCGGGAGGGTAGGAAATAGGGTGGCGGGTGTCAATCAAACTTAGTCTAGACTAAGTTTCTTAGATGGCGGAAAGATGGTTGTTGAATCGTTGCATTTCGCGAAAGATTTGAAAGCCTCTGTCGGTCCATCCAGTCGCGGGTGGATTACCAAACGTGAGCGCGGCAAATCGCCCGCAATCGCAGGGATCGGAGCCAATCGGAACGGCTGAGAATGCCCCGCCTTTCGGTCTGAAGTCGTGCATAGTTCGCGGGTGTTGGACGGCAGAGACAGCGTCCCAAATTGCCAAATCCTCCGGTGCGGATTCGTCCAGAATTCCAAACTCCAGCTCCTTGGCGACTTCTAGCGCGGTCAAGGCAGTCAAGGCATAGACGCAACCGAAAGCGGATCGCCTCGCGTGCTGGCTAGACATGACCCCGACGTTACCATCCATGAACGGCGTCGGGTCGATCAGAATCGTGTCGCTGTCGAGCTTCATCGCGGATGCCGTGCCGTAGCGTCTAGCGGCCTCGTAGAGCGTCCGGGCGATAGCTGCCGCGCAATCGGTCCCATTCAGGTTCCCGCGTCGCGTGAAAGTCGTTTGGAGGTATTCAGCGCATGATTGCTCAATCCATCCCCGTGCGGTCCCTGGTAGCGGATTGGCGGAGTCATCGCAGACAACCGGAAACAAACCCGCCGCGATAACGGAGCGGACGCATTCCTTGATCGGAAGCGCGTCGCCGGAATAGGTGAAGATGCAGACTGGGATCATTTCCAGAGGATCGGTCCTTGTTGGATCGGGTAAATCTGCGAGCCGTCCGAATAACAAACCGGAACATGGACTTCAGAGGCGGAATTTGACGGCATGGACGATGCGAATGCCGGACCTGACAAGCTAGATGGTGTTCCTGCTGTCAAATTAACTGTGACGTAAAGATATCCCGCGATTGGCGCGGTGATCGGAATCAGGCTAATGAACATCGAAAACGCCTCGTCGGAATTATAGGTTGTTTCTCCGTAAGCGGTCGCCACGAAAACGCCTGTTGGGTCGCCGTCCGTGCCTTCTGCGCGTTCCGCCACAGTATCTGTGCCGTCCTCAATGATTGCGGTGCCAGACGGGTCAACGGTGATCGTCCATGATGCGTGAATATCGGAAACCCATTCATCCCACACAGTCGAAGAATAGCTTCCGTCCTGAGCGGTTCCTGCTGTCAATCCAACTGATGCGCCAGGGTAAACCGTGCGGCCTTCGTAGTCAGTCGTTAGCGTGAATGCGCTGCCGCCGTTGTAGGTTGTGCGTCCGTATGTTGTTGCCGTGAACGTTCCAGCGGGTGCCGTCGTCGCGCCTGTCATGGTCGCAATTTGCCCGCCGCCGTCATCGAGACTAGCGGCTCCGGTGCCGGGATCGAATGTCATCACCTGACCGTATGGCCCTTCCCATGTTGTCGCGGAAGTCTGAACAAAGAAACCGGTCGGTGCATTCGTGCCGCTGACAGTTCCGGTCGAAATGACGTTGGTGCCGCTTCCGCCTTGAGTGTTCAAGAGTCCTCGCGGGATTGTCTTGCGAACGTTCAACCCGCTCATGTAGTAAACCCCATCAGCCAGCACGCTGGCAGGTTCAGTGAGGATCAGGCTATGAACTACCGTGGGTGACGACGAAAGGTCGATCAGCGTTCCTCCCATCATGTAAATGTTCCCTTTCGGGTCGATCCATGTTTCAAACTGGTTCATGAGAGGTATTCAAAGTTGTCTTGCGGAGTGCGGCGGATTCGATCCGTGAAACTGCGGAAATCAAGGCGCGGTGGCGTGCCAAGAGTGATTGTTGTTTGTCCTTGTTTTAGATTGAGCGAAACGGCGGCAACGAGGGCTTTCATCGTTGAGTAAGCTGAAAAGCTGCTGGCAATGTTGATTACCTTTCCAGCGTAAGAAGTTCCGCCCGCGTCTTGCTCGGTCAAGTCAATCGTTCCAGCGTATGGGACGAAATCCTGCGCTGCTTTGAGATTTCCGGCCAATCCTGACGGGGGACTCAAGAACGTGTAATCCGCAGAGCGATAGATAGGGAAACCGTCTACAAGCGTGAAGACGAAGCCATTCATTGCCACAGGAAATGTGCCTGAAATCGTCACGCGGCGAGTGCTTCCAACGTAGGCGGTGATCGTATATGTATTACTCCCGATTTTGATGCTGCTTCCAACATAGTAATTGTCAGTAGCTTCAAAACCAACCGGCATTGTAAATTGCGTCGTCGTGTTTCCGGTTCCAGTTGAGCCAGTAAAAGGTTTTGTCGAGTTAACCAAATAGGCACTGATCGAAAATGGCTTAGAAAAGAAATCGTAACTGTATTTGTACACACCAATAGTCAAAGATCCAGCTCCTGATATTTTCTTTACCCACGGAATGTCATACCACCACGCTGGCAAATCGTAATATTCAATCGTTGCGCCAAGACCGCTAGTGCTGCGTGATGCTGTGAACTGGTAGTAGATTTCGCCTGTGACTGTGACTTTTTCAAACGTAAAGCCATCAATCCAATCGGGCGGCGTTTCGCCCATGACAATGTATTTTCCGGTAGTGGTCGCAAGCGTTCCATCTTCTAGCAAATAGGAGGTCGTTTTGGCCGTAGCAAGTCCAGTTGATCCAAGAGAGAACGGACCGACTCCAACTGGAAACGTCGATTCAGTGAATCCGTATTTCTTGATTGCCGCCGCGCAATCGGAATCCTTGCCAACGATGAAATCACGCGCTCCAGTTGAGACCGGCGTGGTCTTCAGGTTGTATTTGTCGAAGATCGAATTGGGAATGAATGTGTCGAGTTCTTCGCCTGAAATTGTGAGCTTGTGGATTCGCGCCGTCGCCGCCGTTCCGCTGGTCTGAGCGGTGTATTGTGTCAATCCACGAACGTCTCGCGTGTTGTAGTCGAGAACTACCTGGTCAACTTTCATTTCCCAGACCGGACGGATGGAGATGCTTTCGATTGGCGAGGTTCCGACTGTCAGCGTTTCGACTGTAGCCGTAGCGCGTCGCGTTACGTTTAGTGTCGGCGGGCTTGTTGAATAGTCGAACGCCGCCATCGTGTCAGGAACGAGTCGGATGAGTTCCGACAATGCCTGCGCACAAGTGGACTGATTCAGCGTGATCCTCGGCACCTGAAAGAATGTCGCCACGGTTCCGCGTTGCAGCGGTGCGCCTAGTGCAATAGCGCGGTCGATCAGAGTCTCGATGGCGGTCTTGAGGTTGACCCCGCTGGACGTTGTTCCAAAGACGTAGGAAAGGCGGTCTGCGGTGGCTCCTGTTCCGTCTGTCTTCGTGCTGGTGAGGTTGATTCGATCCAGCCACCACCAAGGGCCAGCAACGACGACAGAGACCGTTTGAGAGTCGCCGCGAATTGAGACGGGGTTGTCGATGACGTAACCGTGAAAGTATCGTGTGCCGTCGCGGAAGAGCGTCACGGTCTGGCCAAGCTCTGGAATTGTCGCGCTCGTTACGTCCTGCGGCGAAATGGTCAACGTCAATTCGTCCGTGTCCATTGACCGGAACTCAAGGCCAGCATCCTTGATTGCCAGCGCCTCAAGAGTGCGCGTTGTGGTGTCGAGGGCTTTTCCTGTTTCGCCTTGGATGGTCCATGCTGCGGGCATTAGCGGGTGATGAGAGGAATTGTTTTCTGACTGGTCAGCTTATTGACCTGATTATTTGTCGCGTTCAAATCTGATTGAAGCTGTTGAACTTTTGCAAGA
>Ga0114980_10000686_pt1 | contig 24040 bp, 27 predicted proteins | sample S_140806_EF_Meta_FD_87018 | JGI IMG/M metagenome (GOLD analysis project Ga0114980, IMG submission 87018) | Freshwater microbial communities from Lake Simoncouche, Canada to study carbon cycling - S_140806_EF_MetaG | ecosystem: Environmental > Aquatic > Freshwater > Lake | place: Lake...
ATAAGATAAATACTCATAAGAATCACCAACTTTATAAGATGAACTTTCCATGACTGATGTGTAAGTTACAATTTCCTTATACTTTCCGTAGTATTCAATAGATGCTGGTTTCAAAGAAACTGGATACCCGACATATGACCGGTGTAATTCACGAGTTCCATTATCATCATAGTATTCTGTCTTTTTGATTAACTTTTCTCCGTTCCCCGTTCCCGAATAAGTAAGTACAATGAGTTTCTGACCTTCTTTATTTCTTGTAATAACCTCCTCTCGTGTGGTTTGACTGAATCCACAGAGGGAGAACAATAAGAATGTGAAAGTGATAATGGTTTTCATAGTAATGGATTTATCTATCAAAGATAAATTATTACTTGTGAATGGACTTGTTTGTATTAGACAAGAAAACAACCCCGATGATAAATGGGAAAACAACGGAAACGAAAAAGGAGATTCCGAACTTTAACCAAAACAAGTATTCCTCATCCATCGTAAGTCCGACAAGATGATTTGAATGGGACACAGAGTTTAAGTGCCAGAGGAATGGTAAGTTCTTAATGAAGAAGAACAATCCGAAAAGACAGAATACATATCCTGTTGTTTTGTGTAATCTCGTTTCCATAGATATAGAACGAAGAATACTCATCTAAAAGTGTTTCAACCTACTTTCTTGAATGACTTTTAACAAAATCACTAACCTCATTTTCATAGTAATGGACTTTTCCGTTATTCACTTTGTATGAGGGCAACCCTCGTTTTTCCCATGCCTTGATTGTGGGTCGTGATATTTTATATACTTCCATTATGTCTTTCTGTGTCATCTGTTTTTGTGGTTCGGTTTTACCCTTAACAGAAGTACCAACTGAATCCCCCTTCTCCTTCTTCTCTTTTATTTTGACTTTATACTTCTGAATTAATGAATGTAGAATTTTATTCCTCATTGTAGAAATGGACTCCTTCAAGGATACCATCACCTCATCCATTTCTTCTATAGTTTTCTTACCCTTAATATTACTCCTTAATAAATAAGAAGCCAATTCCTCATATCCTTCATCAGTCATTTTATTCTTCATTTCAAGTTCAATGACTTTGGCAACATCATACAAAATTTCACTCATATCAATTATTTTTTGTTGAACATTTCAGTTAAACCCCTACCTCTTAACTCTCTCTGAACAATGTACTTCTCCATCGTGGATAATTTTTTATGTCCTGTCCTTCTCATCGTTTCTACAATAGAAAAGTTGTTCATTAACATATTCGTAATGAATGATTTTCTACCCGAATGAAAAGTGATAAGTTCATAAATCTTGTAGGGTTCTCCATTAGTTTTCGTAAAAATAATAGAATCCTCACAAAACCTTTCATCCAATTTAAGAGCCTGTTTAATATAAAAGTTTGCCTTTTGATTACTCATAAGATTCAAACCATAATTGTACTTCTTCAATATTCCTATTGCTTCGGGGATTAAATCAACTTCTATATTAGTGGTTCGTACCTTTTGTGTCTTCTTCACCCACAACAATGTTCCGTCAGATAGTTTGGTGATTTGTGATTTTTGTAGTGAAATCAAATCACTAAATCTCACTCCGGTATAACATACAAATAAGAACATATCTCTGGCTTTCATCAGAGGGCTATTCTCTTCAAACTCTATCTCTTTAATCCGTTCAATATCTTCAATACTTAAAGAAAAGGTTTTCACATCATCTGCCTTTCCTCTAAAATCATACAAATCTTTATTCTTGATTAGGACATCATCATATATGTATATCTTGTAATCCAACAACCACTTGAAAAAACTTTTTAGAACATCAAACCTCTTTTTCATTGTTCTTGGGTTCAGACCACCTCTTGTTTTATATCCATCTAACTCACTCCTCTTTTCCTTCAAAAACTTTATATACTGAAATAAGAACATCCTTTTTATGTCATTCAACCTTAATTTCTTTGAATACCTGTATTCAAAATCCAAAATACTATGATAAAAACTCGTAAAATCCCTCAATGAAGAAATGGTGTCATAGGACTTGAACTTCTCCTCCTTCTCCTTCATAAACAATAAGAAGGTCGGTTCAAAAAGGGATAATTCAGAAATCGTTTTTGGTTCTTCCTCTACAACAAACTCTTCCAACTCTGCGACAAGAGGTTTCCGTCCAAATGATTCAAGGAATTTTGATACCCTTGATTCATAATCTCTCATTATTTCCTCAATTCTCTCTCTATGAGGTTCTAATTGAGTGGGAAATGATTTTTTCTTATTCTTCTGAAGTTGGTTTAATATGTTCTTCGCATCAATTGTAGAAAACTGATTCAGATTCAGATTTAAGTGGTGTCTTAAACTTTGTCCGTGTCTTGAATAATAGACAATTACAGAGTTTCTCCAAACTTTGAGTTGAATATGATTAAAATTCATACCCAAATATACCCAATGTACAAAAAATGTACAAAAAATATTTTCAAATCCCTGTAAAACGGAGTAAATTTGTGTAAAACATAATTTACTGATTTTCCATACTTTACAATGAATATCAAGGGTTTAACAGAAAATTTTACAAGAATTTACACCCCTTTCTTTACATTGGGAAGTCCTGTCATCCCGACTAAAATTTAAGCTCTCTTCGGAAAGCTTTTTGTTTGCCTCAAATCATTTTTTGACTAACTTTGTCAAATTATGAAAAGCGTTGCAGAAACCCTTCGACTGTCAAGGAAAACAGAAAAACTCACACTTCAGCAAGTGTCGGGTGCTGTTAAAATTGATGTGGGGATTCTCAGTAAAATAGAACGCAGTATTCGTCCAATTTCAATGGAGCAATTGGAGTTGTTGTGTAAATTGTACAAACTCAGTTTCGCAGAACAAAAGAAAAATCTAACCGCAGAACAAATTGTTGCTTTCGTGGCCTATGAGCAAAACGCAAATGAAATTTTGCAAATTGCTGAGCAGAAATTAGCATACGCAACCAAGGCCATTACGCCCTTGAGTAAAATTGTTCGCGAACTCAAAGCTGTCTTTAAAAAATTTCCGCAAATTCAACAAGCATGGGTCTTTGGATCATATGCCAGAGGCGAGATGACTTCAAAAAGTGATGTAGATGTTGTGATTACAGTTGGAAAGGGATTCACCTATTTCCAGCTGGCCGATGTTCAGTACCAAGCAGAAGATAAACTTGGGATAAAAGTCGATATAGGATTTAAAAAATCACTCGATAAAACAGTGAGTAAGAACTCAGAAAAAGATATGAAACTGATTTATGAAAGAGGTGAATAGAAATCTATACCGCATTGGTCAAATTTCAGAAGCAATTCTTCAAATCGAAAAATTCACCCTGAATTTCACCGAGAGTAAATTCTGCAAGCTCACCAATCTGCAAGTGTGACATTAAAATATGTTTCAATGTTTCAAAAAAATAGCTTTTTAGATATTTCATATTTTTGAAAAAACTATACATATGAAAGGATTCGATCCCCTGCGAAGTTATAAGGATGTGCGATTGGAAGAATTTAATTTCAATACTAGGAATATAACCAAGTCAACCTTTTGGGGAACAGCTTTATGTTCAGCCGCCATTGTCGGTTCAATATTGCCGTGGACAGATAATGGAATATTAGGATGGCATGGAGAATATAATTCGGAATTGGGGATAAGAACTTTGGTTCTTATACTTGGAATAATGTTCCTGAGGGTTAGCTGGAGAGTAAACCAACATTATCCTGATGTCTTTTCAGTCATTGAAATAGACCCGGAGTCAACTGATTCCAAATTAAACCTAACTATAACCTCTAAAAAGGAGAATGGAGACATTGCATCAAGAGACAAGTTGACACTGGACAATTCAAATTGTGAATTCTCCTCTGTTGGCGATTTGATATTTTTTGAATGTAAATTAGATAAATTACGATTAACATCAGAGGTAATAAACCATTATTCCGGTTATAGTTCAAAATGTAAGTTCGGTATTTTAACTATTTGTTTTGAGATTAATGAAAAGAATAAAAATTCTCCAATAGAATTAATAACCATCCTGAACCAAATCACTACAAATTAAATTTTTTTGCTTTAGAACAACACAACATTAGAGAAAAGATAGATTCTATTTTGTCCCTTGCTGGGTTTTAACATAATTCCTATTTTTGAATAAATTTCGGAAATTGACTACACATTGATTTAGTGATGAATAACAACTTTTAATAGAATTTGAAAATTTAGGTTGATATTAAAAATTAAAGTATACAAGATTTTTGTTAAAAGTTTGACATTTATTAAAACATTGATATGACAAAAGTTCTCCTTTGTGGTTTAAAAAATATTAAAGAGTTGTTTGGGTGTTGCGTGCTTTTTGTAAGCATTTGTATCATTGCGGGTTGCAGGGACCAAACACTCCGTGGAGAGTGCTTTTTTGGTGATTGTATTAACGGAGTTGGTGGTAAAATGTTTGAAATAGAAAACGGTGATAGCACTTTTAGGAGAATGTATGTCGGTGATTTCAAAGATTCGAAAATGGATGGTGTCGGTTCATTTTATTTATTTTTTCTCGACAAAGAAGATGGTGGATTTTTAAAAATTAAACTTGAGGGAGAATTTACAAACGGAGATTTAAAAGGCCTGGGAATTAGGACGTCTTATGTTGAAGGATTGATTGAAGAAGATCTTTCTGAAAGTATTGATAGTATTGGTAAAGATAAAAATACATACTCAATTATGTTCATTTCAAATCCGGCAAGCATTGGAGAACGATTTAACCATAATGATTTTTCGTTTAGTAATGAAACCCATGTAAAATCAAAATTGGAATTTGATGCGACAAAATATGTGGTGGATTCAAAAATCAATCATCGAAGGAACGAACTGAATGCAATCCTAGAGTTGGGAATCGTCAAATTACCCAAAAAACTGAGGGATGAACTAAAGGTTGCAAATGAGGATCCCGCAGTAATGCAACATCTTGTCGAATTTAAGCGATATCTTGATAGTAAGGAAGGGCAAAGGGAAATTGGATATTCGAAGACTGTGTATGAAACAGGACTTAATGGAGATGTAAACTTCATTGTTATCAATAGTGAGGGAAAATCATTCGTTTACACCTACAGAGATGGGAAGTATACTTTAAGTTTAAGTAGTAAAATGTTTGATTAATATTTCAATTTATACCAATTCAGGAATTTTTAGCCAAATCAATGCCTAATTAATATCTTCGCCTTCTTAATCGTAGTAGTTGAAGTACCATAAGTCAATTTTGAAATCTGTCTCAAAGACAAGCCCTTTTCAGAAGCTTTACTACCTCCTTGCTTTTTTCCAAGAATTTTTCCTTGCCCTTACTTCACCCATCTTTTTTAAATAGATCCTAAGATTGCAACAAAATTATTGTCTCTCTATCATCTGCTTAGGCCTGCGTGTGTGTTTTCATGCTTCTCAAACTCTTCTAAAACACTTCGTTTGAACAGCACCAAACTATTATAAAGAGTCGTATTGTTTGTCAATCCACTTCTGGAGTATCTTTTTTCCTTGCTAAAAACTTAATTATCATTGCTTTTCCTTCCTTCTTAAAATTACTACTTTTAAGTTAATTTGATTAAAATAACCCATTATGAAAACACAAATGATTCAATACATTTTCAAGATGATGAAAATACACCTATTTTATTTTCTAATTCTTTTACCCCTTATTTCTTGCGATAATCCCGGAAAAAACAAAGATGACAAAGGGTCCGTTGGAAACAATGAAACAGACAAAAACTCAACTGAAAAAGAAACTGACGAAGAAATATTAAAAAATTACAAAAGAGGAAAAGAATTAGAAAATCAAGAGATTGAAGAGAGTCAGTGTATTACACGATTAAAATATGACGTGGAATATCACTCACATGTATGTTATACTCCCTACCCTAATTCTCCAACATTCATGGAAAAGGTTGAGGATTTCGGACTATCCAAAGATTTTAAGGAATTTATGATAATCCTTGATGATTCAAGAATCAGATGTGAAGATAAATCGGAAAGGTGGAAGACATTCTTTTCAAATTACCAAAATAAACTAAATGAGTGGATGCGGTCAATCCGAAGTTCAACTGATAATCCTGATAAAAATTTAACTAAAAAAAAACCTATTAAGGAGGTTAAACCTAAAATCAATTGGTAAGTATACAAACCCACCCCATTTGCTAAGGGTGGGTTTTTTGTTCGGATATATATCTGACTCCCTGTTCTAAAAAATCACGCTAAAACAATAATTGGGACAACTACTTGGTTATAGAAAGAGAACTCTAACCATTCATTTAACCAAGTAATACAATTAAAATGATCAATAGATTATCCGTGATTCTTTCTCTTTTACTGGTTTCTGTGTTCAGCTCTTGTAAATCAACAAAGGAAAGCTCTGCTCAACCAAAAACTTCCTTATTTAAAAATAGAGAAAAGCACTCAGCTCATTGGTACACTCAACAATCCATAGCCCGGCAACTGAAAAAAATGTCTCAAGAAGAATCAGATGCGTTCTTTAAGATGTATTTCCCGACTGATGATGATCTGCAAAAATTAGATTCGTTAGTTACAAAATAGCTCGTGATTTAGAAAGAACTGAAACCTATCAATTCTAATTCTACAATACTTCGTCACAATTATGAACAACCAATTGCTGTTGTGTCTGTGCAGTAATAATTAGGTTGTATCAAAACCAGCTGAGAAAAAAAAGTTGTGAGTAGTTAAAGAACTTTAGCTGAAATGGTCTAAGGTCAGTCTCATGGGTTGGTCACAGAATGACATTCTCCTAGAATAAAACGTTATCTAAAAAATCTTCTTCTACTTCATCTGAAGAAACAAACACCATGTTCAGAATTCCAACTCCAACTATATTACCATTAATTGTTGTTAAAGAGAATAAATAAAAATTCTTCCGGCTTACGTCCTCATCAACGAATACTTGAACTTGTTCTTTCAATACTTCTTTGGAAATACCAGCAACAAATGCGTCTAATAAAGCATCACCCTCTCTACCTGAACAAAATTCACTAGGGTTTTCTTCGCAATATTCATTAATCAATTTGTGAATATCTTCACTTAACGCCTCGTGCAAAACATTTCCAACTTCAGTTCTATGCTCGCTTTTCTCCGGGTTCGTGAAAAAAAGTATAATCAGTACAATAATCAGAAAACAACCACCGCCATCGTCTTTCATATCGAATTTAAAATTATTTATGATTAAAAATTATATCTTTACAAAAGTACATAAATTCAACCTTAATGAAACAACTGTTAATTATTGCTTTAAGCTCAATTCTTTTCACTAGCTGCGCTACTGTTATTTTCACAACTAAACCAGACCTAGGAGAAAGACACAACGGTAAAATTCCTACTGAGTGGCAAGGCTTATGGAAAGATAAGGGCGAGGATTATATGTTTTTATATATTTCGGCTGATCCTGATCAACTCAGGGAAGTCCTTTTTGTTAATTATTTCACCGTTTGGTTGAAAAGGTGATTTCATATATTTCAAACAATTCATAATCGATTTGATAAGCTTCATAGAGAAAAAGAAAAAAATGATTTTCACATGAAATTTAAGAAAAATTTTAAAGGGCATTTTTTAGTATTAGTTATATGTCTGATTGCTCTCAGAGGAATCTCTCAAATCTCCATCTATACGGATCCTAGAATGGAATTTATTAAATTGGGTAGATATGAAGAGAAGAAATATTCCATGAAGATATATAAAACTGAAATAAATTCTCAAAGGCAATATGCAGACAGAGAAAGGGTAACGTGGTTTAGCACTTTGCCATTAAAAAATCTAGCCGACACATCTAATTTTATAAATTTCTCGAATGTACAAAAGATTAATGACACCTTGTCGATAGTCTATAATCATAAAATTGTAGATACGAAAGAAACTGTGAGTAAAGAATTTGTTGACGGTACCACTAATCTTGATTTTTTTCGAGTAGTAACTGTTGGCAGAGGGAGCACAGATGTTAACTATTCCGGCGTTTCCGCGGCAGGTGGGTCTATTTTCTGTTTTTCTGGAGGTGAAAAAAAACAATGGGATCTTGGAGTTGGGTTTGATCTAGGCAAGATAACAGACACAATAGCTTTCGAGGATTTTAGATTGAACAATCTTTTTGTTAATGGTGGACGAAGTGTAATTTCTGCTTACATTTCTTTAGATATTTTAAGAACGAATAAGATTCAAGAAAAAGCAAAAGAAAATACAAAGCAGGGTAAAAAGAAGTTAGGTCTATTAGAAAAAGTATCTCGTTATTCCTTAAGTCACGTTATGCCGGCCAATAAAATGGATTTTGATAACAGAATTAGTAAGTTTGGAATGCAATGGATGTCAACTTGTCCAACTTTGGAGTTTCAATATAAATCAAGTAGAACAGTATTTAACAACGTTCCAATACCAGCCTATCAGTCTGAAACAGTGCAATTCATGGCTGGGTTAAAGCACTGGTGGAGATATCAAAATGAAACTAACAGGATGGGGTTTTTATTCTATCCTAATATTAAGTATGTTCACTTATTCAATTACAAAGGAGATTTTCTTTCAACACAATTTCCAAATCAAGTTTCTAATGGAATTTATAATAAAATTTTTATAGGGGCAATAATGGGAGTGCAATACAATGAATTGTTATTCACAATAAATTATAATCAAACTAAAAGAGTTATCATGGATAATCAGAATTTTGGGGGGTCAATTTTTTCTGTTGGAGTTGCCTTTAATTTAAATGTGTTGTCTTTGTAGTGTCGTACTAAAATAAACTTGATTTAACATTAGGTTTTCATTTAGTATTTTTTTCTATGTTCTTTTTGAGACTACGAATTCTTTGTGTAACCCTCCAAGTAATAAGGTGAATTCAAATTGAACCACAACCTTCGAAAGGGAATAGAACTGAAATTAAAATCGTGATTCGCACCCTGAAAAAAATAATCAACTGATGCTCCTCCGTCCAGGGCAATAACACTTTCTATATTTTTCATTTTCATAAAAGATTGAACATCTACCCATGAAATAAGTGAATTGCCGTTGCCAGAAATAAATATGAGATCACCATTCTGAATCGCTAAAAACTGTCTGTAATGCAACGATCTGAACCCTCCAGCCTTATTTCGAACTGAAAAGGTATAAGGCGCTTGCAAAACATCGTTAAACTCAGAATTTCTAATGTCCGTTGAGTTCATTAACTCGCCATTGTCATTAATTGCTAACCTATTCTTTCTAGGGGACTTCACACTTACCAGCTCATCATCGTCAATTATTCCTGATGTTGCTTCAAAATCCTCTTGAAAAAACAAGGTATTAAATCGAAAGACCGACTTCTCGTTGAATTCATCATTACCCACGGGTTTTAAAACTAAATTCCGGAACTTGTACTTCTCCAATGGCAAGTAAACTGCCATTAGTTCGTCATTGAAAAAATAATTGTAACGAGCCGCCCATTTATTTCGAAAGGTTCGACTGATATCATAAACCTCAACTTTGAAGTTCAACTCATTGAATTCCCCTTTTTTGACTAATTCAGATTCCCTCACAGAGAAGTTTCTACAAATTTGCTGCCTGATGTGATTTCGAAAAACACAAAAAAGCAAAAGCAAAATTGATACGATTGAAGCAAAAAGTATTTTCCAGAATTTGCGCATTTGTAGATAAAACTATTTATGTAAAGATAATTCAAAGACCCTTCACGCAGGGCTCTCTGGCCTCATCTTCCATCCAATTATTAATGCGTCCAGATCTCATGTAACAACCCAAATAGTTCAAATAAAATGTAACCAATCCCATTCGTCTGTATTGGTTCCAATGAATCTTTTCGTGCTTTAAAATTGAACAGGGTGCTGCAGGATTCTCATTTTTATACTCTGACTCAATGAAAATTCCAAATGGAGGAATTGTGGCTGCCATCTGGGCACCGGGAATATTAAAAGGGATATAGAAGACAAATTCATGTTTTACCAAATTCAACGAAAATACTATTAACAAAAAAATTAAAGGAATAATTACTCTTTTCTTTTTTATAAATTCTTTTGCGCCCATTTGTTTGCATATTACTTCTTATTCAATTCATTAATAGTAAAATTAATAACTCTTGAATGTAAAATGTATTTCTAAAAATAATTTCTTTTTGATTCCTTAATTTCCTATTAAAAGTTGAATCACCTCTTTTGCTTTTGTATACAAACTAACTTAGCAATCTATACAGAATGAAATTCACATATTTAGCTAAGAATCCCACTATGCACCCAAGAAATCAACACAAAGAAAACTACAACTTCCCTGAACTCATTCAAGCTGTTCCAGAGTTAGGAGCGTTTGTGAAAATGAATGCTTACGGAAATGAGAGTATCGATTTCTTCAATGCGGAAGCGGTGAAGCTGCTGAATAAAGCGCTGCTGAAAAGCAATTACGGTATTGCGCATTGGGACATTCCCGCGAATTATTTGTGTCCTCCCATTCCTGGAAGAGCAGAATACATGCATCAAGTAGCCGATCTGTTGTACAAGAACAACCCAGAATATCTTCAAGATAAAAAATTGGGAAACAACATTCGTGTGCTCGATGTAGGTGTGGGCGCGAACTGCATTTACCCCATTGTTGGCGTTCACGATTACAACTGGAATTTTGTTGGAACCGACATCGATGAAAAGGCCATTGCCGCTTCACAAAAAATTGTAAACGAGAACGAATCGCTTCAACATAAAATTGAATTGCGCCATCAAAAAAATCCGCACGATATCTTTCATGGAATACTTCTTCCCAATGAAAAATTCCATCTTACCGTGTGCAATCCGCCTTTCCACGCGTCGCTTCAAGAAGCACAACAAGGGAATCTTCGCAAAAACAGAAACCTGAAAAACACGCGCAACACCAAAGTGCAATTGAATTTCGGCGGACACGGAACCGAGCTCTGGTGCGAAGGCGGAGAAGAAACCTTCATTGAAAAAATGATACTTCAAAGCGCTGCCTACTCGAATCAGGTGCTCTGGTTCAGCACGCTCGTTTCAAAAGAAAGCACCTTGAAAAAAATTCAACTCAAACTCGAATACGTCGACGCCCGGGAGATGAAAATCCTTCCTATGCAATTAGGGAATAAGGTGAGTCGGATTGTCTGTTGGTCTTTTTCCGCCAATCCTCGCATATAATCTTCCCTTTTCTTACCCTTTCTTAACTTCTCTTAACTTATTTACAGTGGGAACTGCGTTGTGATATAAGGGTCAAATAAATTCTTCTAAAGTAAATTGGTATACACTAAAAGTATACTCTATATTTGGTAAATGAAAAATCTTTCACTGAAACTCGACGACGAAATTTTCTTGGAAACAGAAAAGGTTGTAGAGAAATTGGGAACTACGCGGAATCGCTACATAAATGAGGCGTTGGCGATATACAACAAGTATTACAATCGGAAGATGTTGCGTGATCAACTCGTGAAAGAATCGCGAGCGGCTTACGGTTCGAGCAGAGATATTTTAGATGACTACGAAAGACTCATCGATGAAGATTAGTCAATACGAAATCTGGTTAGCGAATCTGAACCCCTCGAAAGGTACAGAACCTGGAAAGGTTCGTCCTGTTGTTGTGGTGCAAACAAACTTGCTGAACGATATTCATCTTTCTACTTTAATCTGCCCCATTACAACCAACGTTCTTCCAGATGTTAAAATTCTTCGTGTTGCTTTAACCAAAAAACAACTCGATGAAAAGAGCGATATTCTCGTCGATCAACTTCGTGCAATAGACAATAAGCGTTTCATTAAAAAACTCGGAAAGCTCACTCGGGAGCAGATAGCGCAGTTGAAGGAGAATTTGAGAATTGTCCTAGAACTTTGAACTACGTTGTTAGAACTACGTTGTTGGAACTGACGTTGTTGATTAACAGTCGCAGACATTCGCCCGAAGGGCATTCGTTCATAGAACATTCGTTGCCACGCAACATTCGTGCTTGCACATTCGCCGCAGGCATTCGTTCAGAGAACATTCGTCGAAGACATTCTAACTCTTCTTCCCGCGCTGCGCTTCCCTCCCCTCACGTTTCTCCAACCCTTGAAAGAAATTCCGAATCACCTGATTGTTACATTCAACATACTGTCGTTGTGTAGGGCTGCGGAAGAAGGCGCTGAGCTCGTGCTTGCTCATTTTCATATCTGCTAGCGCAAGGATCTGAATAATGTCTTCGTCAATTAAATTCAGCGCAATACGCATTTTTCGGAAGATGAGGTTATTCGTTAAGCGTTTCTCTGGGACCGGCAACGGGCCGTCTTTTCGTCCGCGTTTATGAATGATAAATCCGTTCAGAAAAATGGAAAGCATTTCATCGTTAATATCCAAATACTCTTCGTGATCTTCCTTCTTCAACCAGTCGCTCACATCTGAACGCGTTACCATAACATCGGTCAATCCGAAAATGTCTATTATCTGCTGATCAGAGAAGTCGTAAATAAATCGAATGCGACGGAAGATGCTGTTGTTGGTCATTTTTTTGCAATTGCTTCGCCGAGGCGATTGTGGCAAAGCCACGAATGGTTGGAATTAAATTCTTTCGAGAAGTGCTTCGAAGATGTCTCTTCCGTCGGTGTTTTCCAATTCGAAATCGGCAGCACGCTCCGGGTGAGGCATCATTCCAAATACATTTTTACCAGCATTGCAAATGCCCGCGATGTTGTTCAAAGAGCCGTTCGGATTGAAGTCTTCATTTACGACACCGTCTGCAGAGCAGTAGCGGAACAACACTTGGTCGTTGTCTTCAATTTGCTTCAACACATCGGCTGGAGCAAAGAAGTTCCCTTCTCCGTGAGCAATTGGAATTTGGAAGGCTTTTTCACGATCTAAACCGGCAGTTAATACCGCGCTAGTTGAAGCCGCTTTCAAGTGAACATTCTTACAAATGAATTTTCTAGTAGTGTTGTGCAACAGGGCTCCTGGAAGCAATTTCGCTTCTGTTAAGATTTGAAATCCGTTGCAAATTCCCATTACATATCCACCGCGATTTGCGTGTGCTACTACTTCTTCCATAATTGGAGAAAAGCGCGCAATGGCTCCGCTGCGCAGGTAATCGCCGTAGCTGAATCCACCTGGAACAAATATGAAATCACAACCCTTAAGGTCGCGGTCTTTGTGCCAAAGTTTTACCACTTCTTGTCCCATGATGTGCGACATGGAATACACCAAATCTTCATCACAATTGCTACCAGGGAAAACTACGACACCAAATTTCATAGAAGAGAATTTTTGCAAAAGTAAGCTAAACTTTTCACCACTGAAACACCGGAATAAGTTGTGTTTGTTCAATCAATATCCAAAGGCTTATGATCACTGAGATATAGAAGAATACGGGGGCGAAAAGCGAAACGCGATAATTCGAATACCAATAGGAGAGACAAAAGATGAGACCGAGTCCAACCCCTTCAATAATGAGGTGATTCAAGAATAACCATCCGGCCGTTACCGAACCAAGCATGGCAATGCACATGAAGACAATGATCCATTTCGAGTTTCTGTTTTTGTTCGTGTTCAAGTCGCCCGATGACACGAGCGATTGCATAGAGAACAGCAAAGACAAGGCACACAGGGCATAGAAGGATAATTTCGAATAGGAATGAATCATCCAATTGTCTTGCGTATTCAAGCTAATTATGCGTTTAAACAAATAGAAATTCCAATTGTCCATAAGCAGATATTGCGCCGCGAAGCAATAACTGAACGGGAAAGCGAATCCGGCAAGGGGCATAATGTATTCGCGGAAATTCAATCCTCGTGTGAAGATGACCGCCACCAAAAGCATGGGCAGTAAAGTCAGGTAGAGCGGGAAGCACAAGGCGGCTAGGCCAAACCAGAATCCGGCGCGGAAATAGGGGTCGAGGGCAGTTTTCTGTCTGTACACTTCCAACAAACGATTCGCTCCAACGGTCATAAATATCTGAGCAAGCAGAAAAGTAATGCTGTGATTCAACAAGAAAATAACCGTGAATAAATTTGAAAAAATGAGTGCAGGAACGTAGGTAGGACCGTTGTGAAACTCGTGCCTGTTGTACACCCAGTTAAATAAGATACCCCCGAGAGTTATGATAATCCACGCCACGCTAGCGCCGATCCAAGGGGTAAGCACGCATTCGAAATTAATAATATCGAAAGGAAATTGTTGCGGCACTTCGGGAATGACATATCCGAAAAGGCAAGGCAGGAAAATCAGAAGGTTTGTAAAAGGCAACACAAACAGGAGGTAAGGTTGATTGCTTGAAAATTGCCGTAGGATCATGTTATTTGAATTGAAGCAAAATTGAGGAGAAATGTTCCACTTTCAAAAGGAATGCTTAAATTCGCCATGAAAATAATTTAGAACATGAACTTACAAACTGTCCTTGCCCCAATCGTAGACATTTCACAATGGTTCTTCCGTAACGTTATGGAGCCGCTTGGAAACACTTTCAGCATCATTTGTATCATAGGCGCTTTCGGCGGTATTTACTTGTGGATTAGCATGCAAAAGCGTTTCACAGCTGAAGCAAAAAAGAACGGAACAATAATCTAAGAAATATTGGCTTCGGCCTACCTAAACATATTGAAACCCCGCTGGTTCGAGAACTTTCGAATCGTTGGGGTTTTTCTTTTTTTTCTAGTTGGAAGTGAATCGTTCGGTCAGTCGGAAAACCGTCTGGGTTATTTCGAGTTGGATCAAACACTACAGACTTCAACAGGTGAATTATCGGGAACGCTTACGGTTCCCATCTTGAAGGGAACCTTTCCGGTTGCCTTGATCATAGCGGGTTCTGGACCCACAGACCGCGACGGGAACAATCCTCAGATGAAGAACAATTCGTTGCTGCTCTTGGCGCATGAACTCGCTGCGCAAGGAATAGCCTCCATTCGGTACGACAAACGCGGCATTGGGGCAAGCAAGGGAGCTCTCATTTCAGAAGAAAATCTTCGATTCGAAAATTATGCTGAAGACGCGAAGGCATGGGTAGCTCAATTGAAGGCCGATTCGCGTTTCAACAAACTCATTATCATCGGACACAGCGAAGGCTCTTTGTTGGGGCTCTTAGCCTGCGAACAAGCCGATGTTTTTGTTTCGCTCGCCGGCGCAGGAAGACCCATTGATGTTATTTTGAAGGAACAGCTTGCGGTTCAGTTGAAAGGAAAGAAGAAATTGCTTCGCGCAGCAGATGACGGCATTTCTAAATTGAAGAAAGGAGAATTGGTTGGAGACGCACCTGAAGAACTGTTCGCGCTGTTTCGTCCAAGCATACAGCCTTACTTAATTTCTTGGATGAAATACGACCCGGCTGTTGAGATTTGGAAACTGAAAATACCGATTGTGATTATTCAAGGCAGCACCGACCTTCAAGTAAAAGAGGAAGATGCCGTTATTCTTTTCAAGGCACATCCGCTTAACTCGCGTTTAATTATTATTGAAAACATGAATCATGTTTTGAAACTCGCCCCTTTAGACCGAGAGAAGAATATTGAGACGTATTCGAATCCGGAACTGCCTTTAGCGGAGGAGCTTGTGAGAACTTTGTTGTTTGAACTTCGTTGTTTGAACTGACGTTGTTTGAACTGCGTTGTTGGAACTGACGTTGTTGGAACTACGTTGTTAGAACTATGTTGTAAAAGAAACAGTCGAAGACATTCGTTGCTTTGCAACATTCGTGCTTGCACATTCGTTGCTTTGCAACATTAGCCTCCGGCATTCTGTCCTATCTTTGCCGCCGTTATGGCAGCACAAGAAGACAAATTAAAAGCGGTAATCTCGCACGCAAAGGAATACGGGTTTGTATTTCCTTCCTCTGAAATTTACGATGGCCTTTCGGCAGCCTACGACTACGGTCAGTTGGGAGTTGAATTGAAAAACAACATCAAGAACTACTGGTGGACCGCTATGACGCGCATGCACCAAAACATTGTGGGCATTGATGCTTCCATCTTCATGCATCCGACCACATGGAAAGCAAGCGGACACGTAGATGCGTTCAACGATCCGTTGATTGATAACAAAGACAGTAAGAAACGCTACCGCGCAGACGTGTTGTTGGAAGACTACATGGCGAAAAGCGAAGCGAAAATCACCAAAGAAATAGAGAAGGCGAAAAGTCGTTTTGGCGACGCATTCGACGAAGAGCAATTCCGCGCAACGAATCCGAATGTACTTCGCGCTCAAGAGAAAATAGATGCCGTGAAAACGCGCATGAAAGTGGCGTTGGAGGCAAGCGATTTAGAAGGATTGAAGCAATTGATTGAAGACTGTGAAATTGCAGATCCAGAGACTGGATCGCGCAACTGGACAGATGTTCGTCAGTTTAATCTCATGTTCAAAACAGAACTAGGTGCAGTAAGCGGCGATGCTGGAATTATTTATTTACGTCCGGAAACGGCGCAAGGAATTTTCGTGAATTTCTTGAACGTTCAGAAGACGGGAAGAATGAAACTTCCATTTGGAATTGCACAGATTGGAAAGGCGTTTCGGAATGAAATTATTGCGCGTCAGTTTATCTTCCGCATGCGTGAATTCGAACAAATGGAGATGCAATATTTCGTGAAGCCAGGTACCGAAATGGAGTGGTACAACTACTGGAAGAACGAGCGTATTAAGTGGCACAACGCATTAGGGTTGGGCGAAGGAAATTACAAGTTCCACGATCACTTGAAGCTGGCGCACTACGCCAATGCGGCTTGCGACATTGAGTTCAACTTTCCAATGGGATTCAAAGAGTTGGAAGGAATTCACTCGCGTACCGATTTCGATTTGAAAAAACACGAAGAATTCAGTGGGAAAAAATTGCGTTATTTCGATCCGGAAACGAACGAGAGTTTTGTTCCGTATGTGATTGAAACCTCTATCGGATTAGACCGCATGTTCTTGGCTGTTTTGTCGAGTTCATTTGTGGAAGAGAAGTTGGAAGATGGAAGTGAGCGCACGGTTCTTCGCATTCCAGCGGCCTTGGCACCTGTGAAAGTGGCGGTATTGCCATTGGTGAAGAAAGACGGGCTTCCTGAAAAAGCAAAAGAAATTGTAGATCTATTGAAGTTAGACTTCAACTTACAATACGACGACAAAGACGCTATTGGTCGCAGATACAGAAGACAAGACGCTATTGGAACTCCTATTTGCGTAACAGTAGACAACGAAACCTTGGAAGACAATTGCGTAACCATTCGTCACCGCGACAGCATGCAACAAGAGCGCATTCCAATTGCAGACTTGCATGAGGCGGTAAGGAAGGTGGTGGCGTTGGATAAGTATTTCTGAGCCCTGCGGGCGAATGTTGCGAAGCAACGAATGTCTTTTTAAAAGGTAAGAAAGGTTAAGAAAGGTAAGAGAGGGGAAGAATGCCCTGCGGGCGAATGTCTTCGACTGTTTTTAATTACAAAGTTCCAATTATGAAATAGGCATTACGAATCCCGATAGCTATCGGGAGGAATAAAACCGAAGGTTTTCCAACAACGCAGTTCCCAAGCCCCTTAGGGCGACATCCGAACTGCCCCCAGCAGAGCTGGGGGATTAAAATTCAAAAGATTCCAATTGCTTAAAGAAGATCAGTTAATCTAAGATTCTGACCCTTCTTTGCTGCTGAAACAGAACAATGTAGTCCGGTTTTATGCCCTTCAAATTTCTCCCGCAGCCCTTGTCAATATTGATTTTTTGGATAAAATTCAGTCCAGCACTAGCATAAGCATTTGAGAAAAGAGTTGATTTCTATTCGGAAATTCACAAAAAAAAGCCCGCTTTGGCGGACTTTGAATCTTACACTAAAAACAATGGCAAAAGACGTTATTCAATTTCAAGATGAGGTAAACAATCGAATTAGATACTTTCAAAATCAATATGTGATTTTAGATTCTGATCTTGCTCATTTCTTTAATGTAGAAACCAGGGTTTTAAATCAGGCTGCTCAAAGAAATTCGAAACGATTTCCAAATGAGTTCAGATTTCAAATCTCCGAATCTGACTTTAACTCTTTGATATCACAATTTGTGATATCAAAAGGAGGAAATAGAAAACTACCCTGGGCATATGTTTTCAGCAGCGAACTAATCACGAAAGCAAAAAAGTCAATCATTCTCATCGACAACTACATCGATGAAACCACGCTGGTTCAACTTTCAAAAAGAAATAAAAAAGTCCACTGTATTATTTACACTGAAAAGATAACAGAACAATCAAAACTCGATTTAGAAAAACACAACGCGCAATACGATTCCATTGAAATCCGCATTCTGAAAAATGCTCATGACCGCTTTCTTATTCTCGATGAAAAAGAACTCTACCATCTTGGCGCTTCGTTAAAAGATTTGGGAAAAAGATGGTTTGCTTTTTCGAAGTTAGACGGATTGGTGCTGGAAGTTCTAAATCACCTTCGGTGAAATAACAACTTAGTTCCAATTATGAAATAGGAATTACGAATCCCGATAGCTATCGGGAGGAATAAAACCGAAGGTTTTCCAATAACCTAGTTCCAATTACACAGTAGGAATAAAATCTTCGATTTTCCAATTACACGCAGTGTTCCAACACCGTGCTTATCAACTCCATCTTACTCATGCCTATCACCGCTGCTTGCTGAGGAATAATAGAGGCCGCACTGAATCCAGGTACGGTATTCACTTCAATCACAGAAGGCTCTTCATCGGGTAGTAAAAAGTCTACGCGAATCATTCCGCCGCAGTTTAAGTCGGTGTATATGCGAGCTGCCAATTCCTGAACGCGTGCGTAATGAAATTCACTGATTGGCGCCGGAGTAATCTCCTTGCTCTTGCCTTCATACTTCGCTTGAAAATCGAAAAACTCAGTCTCACTCACTATCTCTGTAACAGGCAAAGCCGTTGGCTTTCCGTTCATGACAATCACCCCACAAGTGACTTCCCTTCCAGATATAAATTCTTCCACAATAATGTCTTCGTCTTCATTGCGCGCAAGGGAAATAGCATGCATGATTCCACTCTCTTCATTCACGCGAGAAGTACCAATAGAACTTCCACCACAATTCGGTTTCACAAAACATGGCAATCCCACTTTTGCAACCACTTCTTCCGCCGTAATGCTCTCTTCTTTTCGAACAACTATGGATCGCGCAACGCGATAACCCATGGCACCTAATGTGCGTGTTGTAGCTTTCTTGTTGAACGTTAACGCCATGTTCAAGACATCGCCCGTTGTATACTTCATTCCAATGGTATCGAAATACCCTTGCAGCAATCCGTTCTCTCCTGGAGTACCATGAACAATCATGAACACCCCGTCGAATGCGATTTTTATTCCATCAACAACTATCGAAAAATCGTTGCGATCAACTGCAACTTCCGTTTCGTTCACCAACGCATACCAACGCTTTTCCTCAATCACAATCTGCGTGGGCTGGAACTTCGAACGGTCCATGTTCTCCATCACCATCTTCGCGCTGCGCATAGAAACAACCGATTCACCACTATATCCGCCACAGACTACTGCAATTTTTTTCATGCGTTTTTGTTTTTACAAAGATGACAATCTCCTTAACTTTCCAAAAATTATTTGTCGTGAAAAAATCAATTCTTTTTTCTTTGGTCGTTTTAGCAGCATCCATTACTGCTTCAGCACAACAATTCACCGTTGTTAAAGATAACGCACACGGTAGCATAGAAAACCAATGCAAGACAGGTACTTGCTGGAGCTTCGCTACTACTTCATTCATCGAATCAGAAATTATTCGCAAAGGAAACAAAGCCGTTGACCTTTCAGAAATGTACAACGTACGCTTGACTTATCCTAAGAAAGCCGAGAGCTACGTGCGCTTTCAAGGCAAACAACAATTCGGTCCAGGCGGATTAAGTCACGACGTGCTTGCTATCATTGAAGAATTCGGAATTGTTCCAGAAGAAGTGTATTCAGGATTTGTTTTCGGAAGTACAGAATACGATCACGGCACTTTAGACGAAAAACTAAACAATCTTGTAGTTGATGCTGTCAAAGCTCCAACCAACGGATACCAAGAAGGTGTAAATGGAATTTTGGATAATGAAATTGGAGCCCTTCCTACTGAATTCAAATACAACGGAGCTTCATACACCCCGGCGTCTTTCCGCGACGCAATGAAAATTAACGCGAAAGAATATGTGTGCTTAACTTCTTTTTCTCACCATCCTTTCTATTCTTCTTTCGTGTTGGAAGTACCAGACAACTGGGCGAAAAAATCATACTACAACCTGCCGCTCGACGAGTTTCAGCGCGTTGCAGATTTCGCTTTAAGCAAAGGATTCACTGTGGCTTGGGACGCCGACGTAAGTGAAGAAACTTTCGATGCACGAAAAGGATTCGCGTTTGTTGAGTCGTTTCAAAAAGAACCTAAAATTGATCAAGTAAAAAGACAAGAGGCATTCGATAGCTTCGAGACAACAGACGATCACCTCATGCACATTACAGGAACGGCGAAAGACGATAAGGGAAATTCATACTACTTAGTGAAAAACTCTTGGGGAACTGAAGGCCTTGCCAATGGCGGGTTTCAATACATCTCAGTTCCTTACTTCCGTTACAAAACGGTTTGCATGATCGTTCACAAAGACGCTCTTCCGAAAGAAATTGCAGTGAAATTGGGAATGTAATTATTTCCTTGGTCCTAACGGGACAAGTATTCCTCCACGAATGACGAGCGGTCCATAAGGTGACCGCTCTTCTTCTGTAAAGTCGTACATGATTTGGAAATAAGTACCCAATCCGTGTCCTATTCCTTGCGATATTCCGCCGCCGGCTAAAACCAAAGGAAAGGTTTCTCTTTGTGTTCCTCCAAAGGAATAAGTAGGTGCATTCACTTGATTAATCTCGGCACATGCAAACAATCCATTGAATAACCCAAAGCGCGCCCAAGCAATGCCGGCGTATATCTGCTCTTCGTAAAGACGTGTTTTGTAATACGTAAAATTGAAGCCAACGCCAGCTGAAAGCCTATCCGTTAGTCGATATCCGACAAGCGGCGTAATGGCCCCATAAAACATCCCTGACCCATTCGATGAACTTAATCCTAGACCGAGCGAACCTCCCACAACCGTGCGCTCTCTATGCGTTAAATCATTTAGACTCTGTTTCGATTTATCATTCGAAGGAAGTGAGTTCACGTAGTCATCTGGCTGAGCAATACCATTCAACCCGAACAACAAAAAAGCGCCTAATAAAAACGCTTTCATTAACGAATAAATGAAACTACCGAAAGATGCGTTCCAGCCCATACTTGAACGAAATAAATTCCGCTTTCAGAAGGAAGTTCAGTTAAAACCACTTGATTGTTTCCTTGTGGAAACGTTCTGTTAATGACTTCATTCACCAATCTTCCATTCACATCAAATAAACGAATGTTTACATCAACAGCCTGAGGCAAATCGAATCCAACGGTGAACATGTCTTTTACTTCTGTTGGAAAACCGTAGGCCTTAAAATCAGAGGCAGATGTTTCTGTTACAAAAGATGGATTGAATCCTACGAATTTCACCACGTTGTTTCCTGTACATGGAATAGCCAAAGTATCTAGCTCTTCAGCGTAACAAATATCTGCAGCGCTAGAAACACCTCCGGTAACAGTTACTGTAGAGGTTGTGGTGAAGTCGTTTGAAAACTTGGTAATCGCATTCGGACTCCAAGAACTCACGTAATAATTTCCATAAGAATCGTGATCTATACCGTCGCAGTTTCCAAGGTTTGTAGTTGTAAGAACCGTTAACATGTATGTTGAAAGGTCAATGGCTTTAATGGGTGCATTCGCGCCCCAACTTACCATAACCAATCTATTGTTCGCCGCATCGTAGGTTAATCCGTTCGGAGTGCTTGTGGTATTTGTCACAACAATTAAACTCGTTGGCGCTGATAGGTTTGCTACATTCACTTCATAAATCTTTTTATTCGAAAAATCAGACACCCACAACTTGTCAGTTCCATTGCTTGCCATTCCGTTTAAGAACGCAGCGCCAGCCAATGTGTGCGTCATAACCTGAGCTCCAGTAGTCACATCGTATCCTTTCACGGCGCTTCCAACAAGGGAAAACAAAACACCATTCATAACTTCCATTCCGTAATTCGCTTTCGCTACTCCCAATGTTCCTTGCGGTACAGCATCGCTGTGCATGCGCACAACGTTGTTACCATTTCCAACTAAAAAGATCTGATTGGTAGGATCGTATTCAACACCTTCAATGGCGGTTAACGATTGAGCTTGTGAAAAACCCGCAGCAAGTGCGAAAACAAAAAATACAATTTTTTTCATATTGAAGAAGTTATGACCCGCAATTTACTACCAAATTCCATTCGTTCTCTTCTAATTTTTCTTATATTGCAGATACATTCCATGCCCAACATGAAAATTAATTTAACGATTCTGCTTGTCGCGTTTAGCTTTTCAATGATTGGACAAACAACGAGTATTGAGGAGTTTTTGGCGCGTAAAGCAAAACATGAAGTAATGGTTGCTGCGCATAGGGGAGACTGGAAGAGCTTTCCTGAAAACAGTCTTCCTGCCATTCAGTCTTGCATAGATCACTTCATAGATATTGTAGAGATCGATGTTCAAGAAACATCCGACGGCAAGTTCGTTTTAATGCACGACAATTCGGTGAACAGAACCACTAACGGAAAAGGCGCGGTGAGTTCTTTAAGCGCTAAGCATATTTCAAAATTGAGATTAAAAGATCGGAACGGAGACTTAACAGACGAGCATGTTCCTACACTGGAAGAAGCGTTAAAATTAGCAAAGGGAAAAATACTTTTAAACCTTGATAAAAGTTCTGGGCGATTTGAAAAGCTTCTTCCTGTAATCGATTCAATGGGCGTGCGAAATCAGGTTATCTTAAAAGGAACGCATGGCTCCAGTTTCTTTTTTAATTATATGATTCAAAATCCAGAAGGGCCGCTATTCATGCCTATTCTGCAGTACATGCCGAAGACGCAAGTAGATACTTTTTTGTTAGACGCCAATGTCCCGCTTGTTGAGTTAATACTTTCAAATGATTCCAGCTATTTGACCGATCCCCTCGGTATGTATTTGTTTAGAAAACACCGAACAGGAATTTGGTACAACGCCCTGTTCAAATCAATCAGCGCCGGAAAAAGCGAGAACAGCGATGCTTTAGGAACTTGGAACTGGTTTATTCAACACGAGGCACTCGTTATTCAAACAGATTTCCCCATGGAGTTGCTTCAACATTTGATTAACACAGGAGAACACAATCGCCCCTATGGGTATTTAGACATTTCACTCGACAGACTTCCGAAACCAAAAAACTAGTTTCTTCGAAGTCCAAAGTGCGTGTATACTCTTCGCTCTCCTCCGTCGGCCGGGCGATTTACAATACCAAAATTTTCGACATACATACAAGAACTTCCGCCTTGGTCGCAGGCCATTGCGTTGTAACATCCGTATGGCAATAGCACCGCAGCGCATTCCTTCATGGTTAAACCTCTACTGTGCTGAGGCTTGCGTCCGTCTGCAACCAACATAAACACCTTCGTTCCTGTTTGGTCTATTCCAATCACCGTTCTCGGATAAGGCTTCTCTTGCGAGTGATCTCGTGTATCAATTGCCTCAACGCCGTTCAAGATTAAATCAAATCTTCCCCAAATCACATTATACATGTCGGCAGTTAGCTGCTTTACAACATCTCTATCCGTAGAATAAATTCCCTTTCCTTCTTTCGAAAAAGACATAAACGGTCTTTTGTCTGAATCTTCCATCTTCAAAGCAGCACCCTTCACAACATAATTACCCGTCCATTGACCTAAAGGACAATCATCGCCAGGAGTTGTTCCTGCCTCACCATTGATTGCAATTTCACATTGAAAACGTTTTGCAAACTGTGAGGTTAGCTCCTTCTTTGTAACTGCTGTATCTAACTCAATAGAGAACGTTTTCAAATCTGCAATGGCCAAGACAACAAAAGCGTTCGGGTTTTGAAAATTCAATTGAAAAACTTCTATTCCCGGTTTCGCCCAAATGGTCTTAACAACCGGAGCGCCTAAATCACCTATTTGAATGTTGTCAAACGAAACTGCTGTAGAGTATAAGCTGTCCTTCGCAACTTCTACCACGGGAACAA
>Ga0114980_10000688_pt1 | contig 24032 bp, 19 predicted proteins | sample S_140806_EF_Meta_FD_87018 | JGI IMG/M metagenome (GOLD analysis project Ga0114980, IMG submission 87018) | Freshwater microbial communities from Lake Simoncouche, Canada to study carbon cycling - S_140806_EF_MetaG | ecosystem: Environmental > Aquatic > Freshwater > Lake | place: Lake...
CCCCGCGTGGCCCATCGCCACCAACCTCGCCAATCTCGGCGCGAGCGTAAACCGCGCGCTCACCTCGGTCGCGCGCGCAAGCATCGCGGACTCGGCTATCTTCCCCGCGCGCATTCGCGCTCGCCGATCCTTGCACGCCACCTCCGACCAGTTGTCACTCCGCGAACGTTCCGACGAAGAACTCATCGTCGCGCATCGAAGCGGCGACACGGCGGCGCTTCGCGTGCTGGTCGAGCGTTACTCCAGCGAACTGCACGGGTTCCTCACCCGGCTCGTCGGCACCCGCGCCGGCGCGGACGATGTGTTTCAGGAAGCGTTCCTGCAAGTTCACCTCTCGGCGGACGCCTTTGATTCCGAGCGTCGGTTCAAGCCGTGGCTCTACACGATCGCCGCCAACAAGGGTCGCGACTTCCTTCGCCGTCAGAAGCGCCGCGCCGCCGTGAGTCTCGATGCGCCGGTCGGTCCGTCCGGCGATGCTTCGCTGATTGACCTCGTCTCGGGCAGCGACGACCGCCCCGACTCCTCGCTCGAGGCCGGCGATGAAGCCGCGATCGTCAAGCAGGTCATCGATGAGATGCCCGGCCATTTCCGCGAGATCCTGCTGCTTTCCTACTTCCAGAAGATGAGCTACGCGCAGATCTCCGACAGCCTTTCGATCCCGCTCGGCACCGTCAAGAGCCGACTCCACGCAGCCGTCGCATCGTTCGCATCGAGCTGGAAGCTCGCCTGCGCACGCCGCGGAATCTCGCCCCAGCAATCCAGCACCACGGATACGGACGCATGATGCCGAAGAATCCCGGAGATCACGAGCAAGACGGCGCCGGCGCCACGGGCAACGGTCTCTACCCGAATCTCTCGGCGGCGGATGAACGCGCGGTGGACCTGCTGATCGAACACGGCTTCGACCTCGATGCCGCGGTGCAAGCGAATCCGAGCGAGGCCAAGCGCCTCGCCGCCGCGCACGCGCTCTTCATGCGCACCGAGGCATATCCCGTCGAAGCGCCCGACGCGTCGCTCGTCGACGCGACCATGGCTCGCATCGCCCGCGAGGAAGACGAGCGCGAGGAACGCCTCAAGCTCGGCCCGCGCGGCGTCCCCACGCTCGGCCGCGGCCGCTGGGCCGACTTCGTGGCGCTTGCCTGCGTGGCGCTGCTCATCCTATCGATCGGCATGCCGGTGCTCAGCAATCTGCAGCACCGCCGCGGCATCGACCTCTGCGCGAACAACCTGCGCACCCTCGCGGCGGGCCTCGAGCTCTACACGAAGGACTTCTCCTCGCGGCCGATCGCCGCAGGTTTTGCCCCCGACTTCTCCGGCCTCAAGTCGTGGAAGAAGTACGACAACCGCCAGCACCTCGCCCTGCTGCACAAGCACGGCTACTGCGATCCGGCCTGCATGCACTGCGCCAACGACGCCACCCACGACGGGTACGCGTCGATGGTTCCGCACGAGCGCATGAATCAGGCGTGGCTGACCGCCTCCGGGCTGCCGATCGTCGCCGACCGAAATCCGGTCGTGTTCCTGACCCGCGGCGGACGCGTGGCCGAAACGCTGACCATGAACAGCCTCGACCACGACTCGGACGGCCAGAACGTGCTGTTTCGCGATGGCGCGGTGCGGTTCATGTTTACCCCGCTGATCGAGATCCGCTCCCCCCAAGGCGGGCCGATCCGCACCGACGACATCTGGGTGCCCGCCGACAGCGCTGGCCTGGAAGTCGAGTTCAACGACTCGCACACGCCAGGCGAGTGGTCCGCGCTGGACGTGTTCCTGACGCAGTGACGGTCGGAACCACGCGCGCGCCGCGACGCCTCCGATAACAGCCACCCGAAACTAGCACGTCGATCCCGTCGGGTTGAAGTCTTCAGGGGTTCTGCTATGTTCCCCGATTCCCCCGAACGGAAGTCAACCATGCCGAAGAACAAGAGTCACAAGGGTCTGGCGAAGCGCATCAAGGTCACGAAGAACGGCAAGGTCCGCTTCGGTCGCCCGCATAGCCGCCACCTCAAGAGCAACAAGACCGGAACCGCGATCCAGAGCTATCGCAAGAAGCGCTACGCGCGTTCCGGTGAGATCCGCGCCCTCAGCAAGCTGCTGTTCCGTCCTCTCCTCTCGCAGGAGAAGGGCGAAATGCGCGAAGCTGCCCGCGAAGTCGCCGTCAAGGCGTAATTCAGTTCCTTCACACCAGACCGTCGGGTCCGAAGCGTTCGGGAAGTCCCGTTCCTCCGCCGGTCGTTGAGATTGATACGAGGTTGAATCATGGCACGCGCACGCAAGGGTGCAGCACGCACGCAGGCCCGCCGCAAGCTTCTCCGCGAAGCTCGTGGCTTCTACGGCACGAAGTCCCGTCACAAGCAGCAGGCGAAGGTCGCCATGATGCGCGCGAAGCGCCACGCATGGCGCGACCGCCGCGCCCGCAAGCGCGACTTCCGCGCTCTGTGGATCACCCGCATCACGGCCGCGTGCCGCATGCGCGGCACCCGCTACTCGCTCTTCATCAACGGCCTCCAGCGCGCCGGCGTCCTGCTCAACCGCAAGATGCTCTCGCTCATCGCGATCGAGGATCCCAAGACCTTCGACTCGCTCGTCGAGGTCGCGAAGAAGAACACGACCGCCGTTCCGGCTGCGGCGTGAGTTGATCAAACAGTACGAACACATCGCCCGCTTCGGCGGGCGATGTGCTTTTTGTCGCATCGCTTTTGAAGTCCGGTCGCGCGTTAGACGCGCGACGTCCAGAACTCCATCACCTCGCGCAGCTCGCCACCACGCAGTCCGTGCGCAGCGCACGACGCCTGGGCGAACTCAGCAAGCGCGCTCGCCCGCGCGTCGGCGCTCCGCGCGTTTGACGCGCTCCTGAAGTGCGCCGCGCTCACGCGCCACGCGGCTGCATCGACCGGCAGCGGCATCGCGAGCAATTGCTTCGCCGACAGCTTGATCGCGCCCGCGCTCATCGCGCTGCCCGCGTACAGCGCGAGCGCACGCGCCGCCACGACGGGCGATGCGACGGCGGACGCGAGCTTCCAGATGTCGACGCCATCCCGCGGCGTCACCGTGATCAGCGGCACGAGCGGCGCGACTTCGCCGCGCGCGTCGACCCACGCCTCGATCACCCGCGTCTGCGTCGCGACGAGGATCTTCGGCACGAGACGCGCATCGAGCCACGCCTGCATGCCCTTCACGCCGTCGAGGCGTTCACGCGCGATCGTCGGACGCGCGAACTTCTCGCCGAGCGCGCGGATGTCGCACGAGCCCCACGCGCAATGCGCGAGGTCGATGTGCTTGGTCGTCACCAGCCGCGGCCCGCTGCCATCCTCGACGATCGCGCCGCGCAACCCGTAGTACTGGTCGCGAAAGTCGGCTGTCGCGTACGCGATGTCTCCGATCGCGCCACCTTCCGCACGCTGCGTCACCGCCGCGCGCGGCGCGCCGAATCCGTCGGCAAGCAGCGTCGCCCACGACTCGTCGCCAGGCTTTGGCGCGGCGACCGAACCGCGCAGCGCTCGGAAATCCACGCCAAACGCGCGGCGCACTCCGCCCGCCTGCTTTCGCGCCCCACCGCGTTCGAACGCAACCGCGCACACACGCACGTTCGCGTCCTCGAAGATCGACTCACGGCACGACCAGATCGCACGCAGGCTCGCGAGTCCGAGCGCCGCATCGCGCGCACCACGCGCATCGCCCGTCGAGAGAAACGACTGCGGCATCACGAACGCAAGTCGCCCGCCCGGCGCAAGCCGCGGCAAGCTCGTCAGCAGAAACGCCACCGCGAGATCCGCGTAGCGCTTGACCGCGCCGCCCGTCGCAACGGCAATCTCGCCAGCACGCGCACGCGTCGCGGCGGTGCCCTTCTCAAGCTGGTTGAGGAACGGCGGATTGCCGAGGATCAGATCGAACGCGTCGGCGTCGAGAAATCTCGCAGCCTTCGGCGAAAGCGCGTCGAGCTCCACGACATGCCGCGCCAGCGCGCGAGCAACCTTGGCGCGCGTCGCCGGCGAAGTCCGCGCAGGGAGCAACGCAAGCAGCGACGCACGTGCAAGCTTGACCGCAACGGGGTCGATGTCGACGCCATGCACGCGCTCCGCGAGAAATCGCGCCATCTGCTCGCGCACGCGTGGCGCAAGCTCGCGCGCAGCCGCGACGAGAAAGTTGCCCGAGCCGCACGCAGGATCGACCAGCTTCCACGTGGGCGACGACGGCTTCCATCCGCGCGTGGCTTCGGCGATCAAATGCGCGACCAGCGGCTCCGGCGTGTAGTGCGCGCCCTGCGCCTTGCGCTGCGAGACCCCGCCACGCGCCGCGCGACGCACCGACAGCTGCGCGAGATGCGCGGTGACGGCTGCGGAGTTGCGAACGGCACGCATGGTTGGCACGCGGGGAAGGTAGTCGCTGCGCGGAAACGGTGTCCCGCCCACCACCCCGCTCACTCCAGCTTCGCACCCGCCATCAGCTCGTCCGCCTTCGCGAATCCAGCCTCGGAATCCTGCGGCGTCGGCAGCCACACGTAGCTCAGTCCGCCGACGACGGTGATGTACTGCTTGACGTACTTGCCGTCCTTCGCCTGGAACGCGAGCGTCGTGAACGGGCCGACCATCGCGCGCGCGGGCAACGCGCCGTCCTTCGACGCCTTGCGCATGCCGCCCATCGCGGGCTTGACGAAGTCCTCGAGGTTGCCCGGGATCAGCAGCGGCTCGCAGATCACGGGGATCATGAGCGCGCTGCCATCGTCGATCTGATCGGCCGTCGCCGCGCGCGGCCGCAACGCAGCGATGTAGCCTTCGCCTTCACGCGTCGAACGCATGGGATCAGCGCGGAGCTTGGCAACGATCTTGCCGTCGAGTTCGTCCTCGGTCTTGGCCTCGGACTTCGACATGTCGATGCACTTCCACTCAGCGGGCAGCTTGAACACGAAGTCGCCGACGCGCGTCTCGCCCTCGACGATCGGCCGGCGCTTGCGCGGAGCCGCGGCGCGGCCCGGCTGCTTGAGCGCGGGCTGCGGCGGAACATCGAACTCCTGCGAATTGCCGCAGCCGGACAGAGGCGCAAGCAACGAGACGGCAAACACGCCGATGGCAATCGACTTGGCGGGCGACGTGAGCGCGATCATGGGGCTGTGACGCATCGAGATTCCTCGCAGTACGGGTTCGTTGGAAGGCGCGGAGTCTACCGCGCCGCGTTCCGTGCACATCGGAATCGACCGCGAACCGCGACTTCCTGTACCTTCCCTCCATGCTGAACCGCCTGAGGAGGCTGCTTCCCGGCATCGCCCTGATCGTCGCTGCCTCGGCGGCGCTCGTGCTCACGGACCGATCGGGCTCGCGCAACGCCGCGACGCCGACAGGTCCGGGCACGGTCACCGCATCGAAGCACGCGCGCATCGCGGTCATCCAATACGCGAACATCGCGGCATTCGAGATGGCCAAGAAGGGCCTGCTTCGGCACCTCGCGTCGATCGGATACTCGCACGAGGCCGGCAGCACCATCGACGTCTTCAACGCAGAAGGCGACAACGGCACGCTCAGCCAGGTCTGCACGCAGGTCGCCACGAGCGCCATGCCGTACGACCTCGCGATCTCGCTCGGCACGGCCGCGACGCAGTCGTTCAACCGCGCCAACAAGCGCGCGCTGACGCAGGCATTCGGCCTCGTCGCGTCGCCGCCGACGATCGGCATTCCGCTCGGACCTTACACCGAGGGCTCGACGCGACCGAAGAACTCCGCAGGTTCCGGCACGCTGCAGCCGGTCGACGGGCTGTTCGACCATGTGATGGCCATCGCGCCCGGACTCAAGCGCGTCGGCGTCGTCTGGAATCCCGCCGAGGCGAACTCGGAGGCCAACGTCAAGCTCGGTCGCGCCGCAGCCAAGCGGCTCGGCTTCGAACTCATCGAAGCCAACGGCTCGAACGTGAGCGAGGTCACTTCCGCCGCTGAAGTCGTGCTCGCGCGCGGCGTCGAGGCGTACTGGATCCTCGCCGACGTGAGCGTGAACTCCGCGGCGCCCGGCATCATCGAGCGTTGCCGCAAGGCGCGCGTGCCCGTGGTCACGAACTTTCCCGAGTTCGCCGCCAAGGGCGCCGCTTTCAACGAAGGCGCCGACTGGGATGCGATCGGCATCACCGCTGGCATCTACGCGGAGCTCCTTCTCGGCGGCGTGGAACCGAAGTCGCTCCCCGTCGAGAACTTCGTTCCCTCGCGGATCACCATCAATCTCGACGGGATCCCCGCGTCATGGAAGCTCTCCGACGCGATCCGCACCAGCGCCTCGGAGATCCACGAATCGGGCAAGGCTCCGATCGTCAAGGCCGTCACCTTCCCCGCTGCACCGGAGTCCGCGCTTGCCGCACTCGCGGCGCTTCATGCCCAAAGCGCAAGCGGCTTCGGCACGAGCGACGCGCCACCTGTGCGCGTGCCCACCATCGCGATCCTCACCTACAACCGAACGCCCAACTTCGAGAGTTGCTACGCGGGCTTTGCCGCCGAATGGGCGCGCCTCGGCTACGTCGACGGGAAAAACTGCAACGTCACGCTGCGCGACGCGCAGTTCGACACAGGCGCGCTCAACACGATCGCCGCGGCCATCGCCGAGGAGCAGCCCGACGTCGTCGTGCCGTTCACCACGCCCGCGCTGCAGGCGGCGATGAGACGCGTCAAGACCTCGCCGATCGTGTTCTCGCTCGTCGCGTCCGGCGTCGACGTCGGCGCGGGGACATCGAACACCGATCACCTGCCCAACATCACCGGCGCGCAAGTCGGCGCCGACTGGGACAAGATGATCGAGGTCGCACGCGCCGCGATCCCGAACCTCCGCCGCGTGGGAACCGTGTTCAGCCCGGGCGAAGTCAACAGCGTCATGTTCCGCGACCAATGGAAGGCGAAGCTCGCGGCCGTCGGCATCGAGCTCGTCTCGACGGGCGCCGAGAAGCCCACCGAACTTCCCGAAGCGGCGGATGCGCTCGTCACCATGGGAATCCAGGCGGTGCTGCAGATCTCCGACAACTCGTCGAGCACGGGATTCCGCGTGATCGCCAAGGCCGCGGACCGCGCGAACATCCCGGTGTTCGGGTTCTCCCCCTCCTCCGTCCAGTTTGGCGCCACGCTGACCGTCTCGCGCGACTTCGCCGATGTCGGCCGGCTGTCCGCGCAGATCGTCGACCGCGTGCTGCACGGCGAATCGCCGGCGAAGATCCCCTTCCGCGATCCCGACCGCACGGTGATCATCGTCAACACCGAGCGATTGCAGCGCTTTGGCATCACGCTCCCCAAGGCCATCATGGACCAGGCCACGATCGCGCCCGAGACCCAGGAGGCAAGCAAGTGAAGATCACAAGCACGGTCTCCGATTCCGCGGTGCTGCTCGCGCTCGACGGCCGCCTCGACTCGTCCTGGTCCGAGCCAGTCGTCGCCGCGCTCGACGAGGCGATCCGCTCGGGTCGATCTCGCATCGAGCTCGACATGTCGGCCGTGAGCTTCGTGTCATCGGTCGGCATCGGTGCGATTCTGCGGGCAAACGTGCGGTTCCGCGCGGTCAAGGGCGTCCTCGCGATCGTCGCCGCCAGCGAGAACGTGCGCGAGATGCTCCGTCTCTCGCGGCTCGACGCGCTGCTGCACGTGGGTGTCCCCGCCCCCGCCGCGGCCCCGCGAGCCGTCGCCGCGACGACTCCCTTCGGACGCGGTTGGACAGGCGAACTCGCCACGATGGGCCACACCTACGCGCACGCGAACGTCGAGTTCATGCGCAATGCGCGCCTCACGCTCGACGCCGACACCATCGCGCTCGGGCACTTCGCGCTGGCCGGCACGATCGAAGAAGCGCGCGGCCTCTTTGGCGACGGAATCGCTGTCGGCGGAACCGTCGCGGTCGCGCCCGCAGGTTCGCCGCGTCCCGATTGCCTCGTGTCAGGCGCGCACGAGTTCGTCAGCTGCATCGCGCGCGACGCGGTCGTCGTGCGCGGAAAGCCTTCGTTGCAAGGGCATTTCGAGCGCTCCGCCGAGGCGCACATCACGCTGTCCTCGCTCGCTTCCGCACTGGTGGAGCACGCGGGCGGCGCCGTCGCGTTCACCGCGATCGGCGAATCCGACGGCGCGTTCGGCGCGTGGGCGCGCGTCTCGCCCGACGAATGGAAACGTCCGCTTGCCGAGATGCAGCCCGACGAGATCCGCGCCAACCTCCGCTTCGCAGGCGAGCGCATGCACGCGGGCGCGTCGATGGCGGTGGTCGCGATCGCATGCGCGCGCGATACCCGCGACACGCTTCCGCCCGAGGTCGCGAGCACGCTCGTCGACGTCGGCTCGTGCCTCCTGCAGGCGCATGTCGCGCTGGTCTCGTACCGCCCCGTCCCGCGGTCGACCACGAATCTCCGCACAGCCGGCGAACTGCTCGCCGAACAGCCGCTGCGCTCGGTCATGCACGCGCTGCGCGCCGCGGACGGAACCGAGAGCGGATTCGTCCGCGGCAGCGTGTGGGCCATGCGCATCGGCCGCGCCGGCGCCGGAGGATCACGATGAGCCTGCTTGTCGCCACCCTCGCGATCGGATTGATCTTCGCGATCCTCGCGCTGGGCATCTACCTTTCGTTCCGCGTGTTCCAGGTGCCCGACATCACGGCCGACGGATCGTTCACGCTCGGCGCAGCCGTCGTCGCGACGCTGCTCAAGCACGGATGGAATCCGCTCGCGGCCACCGTCGCCGGCATGGTCGCCGGCGCGCTCGCGGGCCTGTGCACAGGCGTGATCCACGTGCGTTTCAAGGTCAACGCGCTGCTTGCGGGAATCCTTGTGATGACCGCGCTCTACTCGGTCAACCTGCGCGTGATGGGCTCGAGCAACACGCCGATCACCGCGCGCACGCTGTTCAGCCCGCTCGAGGAGCTCGCGGTGCGCACGTTCGGCCGCGAGACGGCGATCCTCGGTCGCAGCGTGCCTTCGCAGGACCTCGGGATCCTCGCGACCACCGTCGTGATCGCCGCGATCACCGCCATCGCGCTGGTCCTCTTCCTCAAGACCGAGCTCGGCGCAGCGATGCGCGCAACGGGCGACAACGCGCGCATGCTGCGCGCGCTCGGCACGAGCACCGACCGCATGCTCGTGCTCGGACTCGCCTTGTCCAACGGCCTCGTCGCGCTCTCGGGCGCGCTCTTCGCGCAGATGCAGGCGTTTGCCGATGCGCAGATGGGTATCGGCGTGATCGTCCTCGGACTCGCCAGCGTGATCCTCGGGCAATCGCTCGTCGGCAACGTGCGCTCGGTCAGCCTCGCGGTGGCGGGCGCGGTCATCGGCGCGGTGCTGTTCCGACTGCTCGTGGCGCTCGCGATCCGCATGGGCCTCGATGCGAACGACCTCAAGCTCGTGACCGCGGTCGTGGTGCTCGCTGCGATCGTCGGACCAGGATGGATCAAGTCGCTCGGGCGAAAGCGAGGCGCGCATGCTCCGGCTTGACAGCGTTCGAAAGACCTTCAATCCCGGCACCGCGAACGAAGTCCGCGCGCTTGGCGGCGTGACGCTCGAGTTCGCGCCGGGATCGTTCACGGTCGTGATCGGCACGAACGGCTCTGGAAAGAGCACGCTGCAAGGCGCGATTTCAGGCGCATTCGAGCTCGATGCGGGATCGATCTCCGTCGACGGCACCGACATCACGCGCTGGCCCGAACATCGCCGCGCACAGGTCGTCGGCCGCGTGTTCCAGGATCCCTTCGCGGGCACCTCGCCGGAACTCACCGTCGCGGAGAACCTCGCGCTCGCGTCGAAGCGCGGCAAGCCGCGCACGCTCGCGCCGCTCCTGCGCGGCGCAAAGCGCGGTGCGTGGCGCGAACTCCTCGCGCAGATCGGCCTCGGGCTCGAGAACCGTCTCGACGATCCGATCGGCCTCCTCTCGGGCGGCCAGCGCCAGTCGATCACGCTGCTCATGGCGACGCTCACGAATCCCAAGGTGCTCATGCTCGATGAGCACACGGCGGCGCTTGATCCGCGCAGCGCCGAACTCGTGATCGGTCTCACCACGCGACTCGTCGCGCGCTCAAGCTCGACCACGATCATGGTCACGCACTCGATGCAGCAGGCCGCGTCGCTCGGCGACCGCCTGATCGCTATGCACCGCGGCCGCGTGTACCTCGACGTGTCCGGCAGCGAGAAGCGCCAGCTGATGGAGTCCGACCTGCTCGCGCTCTTCAGCCAGATGCGGCGCGACGATCGCTTCGACGACGATGCGTGCGCGATGGTCGCGGCGCAGTACAGGTGACGGCGGACCAGCGCGTTTCCGCAGATTTCAGCCGAGATATCGCGATGCATCGCACACTCCGCCTCCTCGTCGCCAGTTGTTCCGCCCCGCTGCTCCTGCTCGTCGGTTGCGCGTCGATGGGCTCGAGCGAGACGCGCGTCTGGCCGCAGGCGGCGGGCCCGGATGCGACGTGGAAGGTCAACGCCGCAGCGGCACCAAACTACTGGAGCGCCGCCCGAAACGACAACATCGCGTGGCGCACGCCGTTGCCGAACGCGGGCCAAGGCGGCATCGCGGTCACGCGCGACAAGCTCTTTGTCGAGACTTTCGCGCGCCAGGACCCGAACGCGCCGCGCCAGTCGAACGAAGTCCTTTGCCACGCGCTCGATCGCGCGACGGGCAAGCTGCTCTGGAGCATCTCGCTCAAGGGGGGACGCGCGAGCCCGCAGCTCTACGCGTTCAGCGACTCGACTTCATGGACGCCGATCGCCGACGAGTCGCGCGTGTGGTTCTTCAACTCGGGCGGACTGATCGCGTGCTACGACCACGATGGCCACGAGATCTGGCGACAGGGCTTTCCCACCCAGCCCGAGCACTTTCCGTTCAACCGCCAGTGCGAGCCGATCCTCGCGGGCGACGACATCCTGATCGTCGCGCCACTTGCCGACGACGCGCGCCAGCGCGATCCCGCGAAGGCCGAGTGGAACTACCTGCAGGCGTTCGACAAGCACACCGGCAAGCTGCGCTGGATCGCCGAGGATGCGTGCACGTTCTACTGCACGCCATGCATGGGCACGCTCGCGGACGGCCGACGCGCCGTGCTCGTCGGCCGCGGCGGACCGCACGGCGTCCCTGAGACGCCGATCGGCCTCAGCATGATCAGCCTCGCGAAGGGCGAGGAAGGCAAGGCGATCTGGCGCTTCTCCCCCGCCGCCAGCGACCACGCGCCGCTCGACGGCACGACGTGGATGGCGCTGTACACGCTGCATTTCGACGAGAAGTACGCGTATTGGTTCCGCAACATGCCCGAGGAATCGCACGTCGTGCTCGATGCGTCGACCGGCGCGCTTGTGCGCGAGCAACCGCTCGCGCGCACGGCCGACGTCCGCCGCTACAACGCCGCCGGTCACGGCTACGAACTGCTGGCCGACGCGAACATCCGCAAGCTCGATGATCCGTCGTACCCACTCGCCGCCGGCGAGTCGCTGCACGTTCTCCCCGAGTGGCACGTGAACATCGTCGCCAACGGATACCACTGGTTCCTCTGCACGACCAACAATCGCCGCAACGGCTACGCCCCGCCTGGGCACAGCGGACCCGCGCATGCGCTGGGACGCGTGCACGTCGAGACGGGCCGCGTGGAGTACCTCGAGTTGCCTGTCGGCGTCGCCCGCGAGCCCGGCGCGAAGGACAGGTTCCGCTACGGCGAGTCGCTGCGGACCAAGACCGTCGACGACCGCGGCGTCGAGATCGCCGACGAGGACCGCTCGCGCACCGACGGCTGGGAAATCGACGCGTTTTTTCCGTCGCCTGTCGTGCTTGGCGACAAGCTCTACATCACGACGGCGCTCGGCGTGACCTACGTGATCGACACGAAGGCCGCGGCGCTCGACGCTCGCGCGCTGCTGTCCGTCAGCGACCTTGGGACGCTCGGCGACACGTGGTCCATGAGCGGACCGTCGTACGCCGATGGCACGCTGTATCACCGCAATGCGCGGGAAATCATGTCGATCCGCGAGACGCCGGCCACGACGCGCTAGCGCGCGTCCGCGTTGCTGGCGTCCACGTCGCCCCAGAGGCGGCGCGCTTCATCGGCGCGGTCCTGCTTCTCCAGCGTTTCGCGCAGGTACGCGCGCACGCGGTTGCGCATCGCGTGCGCGGGACCGATGTGGTCGCGCACGAGGATGTCCGCCTCGATCAACTGGCGCTCGGCCTTCTTCAGATCGTCGAGCTCAAGCAGCACCTCGCCACGCTGCATCGCGAAACGCACGGTCCACGGCGAGAAGCCGCGCTCGTGCTCGCGCTGGATCAGGAGCAACTGATCGAGCTCCGCGAGCGCCTCGCCCCAGCGCTTCTGCTTTCGCAGCGTGTCGACGAGGTAGCTGCGCGTCTGCACCGTGGCCTCGTCGTTGGCGCCGCGAATGCGGGTCGTCCGCGCGATGGCGCGGCGGTAGTAGTCGGTGGCCTGCTCGGCATCGCCATCGGCCTCGGCGTACTCGCCCAGCGCACCGAGGCAGTCGCTCGTGACGTCGACGTCGTCGCGCGCATCGACCACGGGAAGCAGCTCGAGCAACCTCGCGCGCGCGGCTGCCTGCAGCTCCTCGCGGTGCTCGCGCGCCTGCGCGGCGCGCTTGACCAGCGCCCATGCCTGCAGGCATCGCGCCTCGACCGCAGTCGTGCTGTTGGCGCCGCTCGCGACGGTCGCGCCTTGCTCGGCGATTCGCGCCCAGTTTTCGCTCTCCTTGGGATCCGCGCCATCGCCCTTGAGCCACGCCTCGGAGAGCTTTGCCGCGATGTGCGCGGTCTCCTCGTCCTCGACGCCGTTCACGAGCGCGCTCATGTCGTAGGCGGCCTGGCCGATCTCGCGGACACGCGGTGCGTCCTGCGTGAGCCGCAGCGCCATTGCGGCAGGGACGAGCTGATCCTTCACGTGTCGCGAGATGGCGCTGATGCGCTCGGCCTCCTCGCGCTTGCTGCTCGCATAGATGAACGAACCCGCGACCAGCGCGAGGATCGCCGCCGCCGAAAGTCCCGTCGCTGCGGCGAGCGCGGGCTCGCGCCGGATCCACGACTTCAGCTTGCGGATTCTGCCCGGTGGCCGCGCGTGCACCGGCTCGCCGGCAAGCACGCGGTCGAGATCGTCGGAGAGCTCGCGCACCGATGCGTACCGCGACTGCGGATCGCGCGCGCAGGCCATGGCGACGACGGCATCGAGGTCGCGAGAGACTTCCGGATTGAGCTTGCTCGGAACAGGCACGTCGTGCTCGGCGACGGAAAGGATCGCGGCATGGACCGCGAGACCGTCGAATTCGCGCGGGGTCTTGCCCGTTAGCAGTTCGTAGAGCACGGCGCCAAGCGCGAAGACATCCGACCGCACGTCGGTCGCGCGCGGATCGCCCGTGCACTGCTCGGGGCTCATGTAGAGCAGCGTGCCGATGATCTCGCCCGTCTCGGTCGCGGCGGATCGCTCGTCGACGCCCGCGAGCGCGCGTGCGAGTCCGAAGTCGATCACCTTCACTACGCCGTCTTCGCCGACAAGGATGTTCGATGGCTTGAGATCGCGGTGGAGCACGCCCTTCGCGTGTGCGGCGGAGACCGCAGCGCACGCCGTCCGCAATAGCTCGATCCTTCCGAAGAGCCCAAGCCCGCGCGATTCCGCGGCGCGCACGATCGATCGTGCGTTCGGCACGTACTCGACGGCCATCCATGAGACGCGCGCCTCATCGTCAAAGCCCGCGGCGATCACGCTCGCGATGTTCGGGTGCGACAGCAGGCCCATGTGCTCGGCCTCAAGCTCGAATCGGCGCCGCACCTTGGCGCCAGCAAGCTCGGGGCGCAACGCCTTGAACGCGACTTCGCGCGCGGGACGCAGCTGCTTCGCACGGTAGACCGCGCCACTGCCGCCCTGCCCGATCAGGTCGCCGACCTGGAATCCGCCGATCTTTCGCCCAGTCAGGATGCCGGCGTCGCCGAGCACGCCGGCGGTCGAGCGAATGGTGACGAGTGCATCCTCGCCGCGCCGCGTGTGCTCGGAATCCTGAGCAGCGTCCGCCGCGAGCAGCGCCGCGAGCCTCGCCGCAGTCGCCGGACTCGTCGCGGCGATCTCGGCAACGAACATGTCGCGTTCATGCCCACGAAGCCCGACGGCTCGCATGAAGATCTGGTCGAGCGGCGGCAACGGCTCGACCATGTCACTCCTCGTCGCGACGCATGGCGTCGGAAATGAAGGCGCGCCCGAAGCGCACGAGATTCGCCACCTCGGACTCGGAGATGCCGAGCGCAGCGGCGACCTGCTGGTTGGTCAGGCCGAAGACGTAGCGAAGTCGGACGACTTCCGCGGCACCGGACGATTCCTTCTCGAGTCGTGCGACCTGCTGGATCAGCTTGATCGCATCCTCGCCAGTGCGCTGCGGCTCGTTCTCAAGGGTCGCGGTCAGTTCGGCAACGCTCGCGTCGACGAACATCGCGGTCCGCTTCTTGCGCGAGAAGTTGCGCGCGGTATCGATCAGGAACTGTTCCATTGCGCGAGCGACCGCGCCAAAGAAGTGACGGCGCGATTCCCACTTGCGCGCAGGTTGCGCGGCAATGCGCAGGTAGACCTCGTTCACGACAAGCGTGGGCTCAAACTCGCCGCGGCGGGCCTCACCGGCGATCGCGCTGGCAGCCATCGCGCGGATGTCGCGGTAGACCAAAGACCAGACCTCGCCAGCGGCATCGGCATCGCCGTCGGCTGCGCGCTTGAGGAGTCCCGTGAGTATGCCCTGCTGCATGCGAGATTTCCGATGGGCAGGCGCGCACATCGGCGGTTACCGCAACCGCGTCGACGCACCCCGGCACGTGAGATACATCGGCGCGACGGGTCAATCAGTGCACAGCGATCAGCGGGACGGCAGGCAAGTTGGCGCGCTCGGTCGCGCCAAAGGTCGCCACAGGGGCTCCAAAGACGGCCAAAGGCATTCAAAAAGAACCCCCAAAAAGAATCGAGGCCCCGCTGGAAACCAGCGGAGCCTCGATTCGAGATTTGGGAGTCGGATCTCGGCGGTCCCACGCCTTGATCCGGATACGACGGACACTCCATAGTTTTCTCTTCGGGTTCTTGTAGCGCGGCGCCTTGCGGCTCGCGACGAGTCCCTCCCTCGGAGAAGACGTCCAGGCAAATTGTCCCTGAGCCTGGAGTCCCTAAGTATGTGAGTCCCAGTTGTCCCTGTCTTATCCGTCGTGTCCTTACAGCGAGTGCAAGGACGTCCTTTTGGACTATCTCCCAACCTCCGGAGCTGTCCATCACCGAGGTCTGTTGTCCAGACAGCCTCAGTTGCGCGGGACGAAGAGTGCGACATGCATCGCAGCTCCGGTCACCATGGGCTCGCTGCGGACGCGCGAGGATTGCTCCTGCACGGACGAAACGACCGCGTTGGACTCACTCTGACCGTGCGCTGAGTTCAGGAGCGATCCTGCGCCCAGCCCGATCGCGCTCACCGGCAGTGAAACTGCCACAATGAGCAAAAGCTTCGCATGGCGATTTGCAGCGGACTGCATGAGGCGCCATGCCCCATTTCCTACCTGGACAGTCCAGGCAGTTTTGCCACGCGACATTTGCCGCGCAGCGGTTCCACGTTCTACAAACATGTGAGGGTCTCTCTCCCTTTGAGGGACCCTCCCTCCAGTAGTGACAATGCTCTGAGTTCTGCGCGAGGCGAGGACAATCTGGTGAAAACACCGAAGATTTGTCCCAGCGACCGCAAATATCGGCGACCGGCGGACGTGACCATAACTTTTATCGGCAGGCATGTCAAAAACAGAAAGGGGCGGCCCCTGCGGGCCGCCCCCTCTTTCTCGTGTTGTACCCCTTCGGAGAACCGTCGGGGCTCCTCCGCCCCTCGCTGTCCGGGTGTTTAGCCGCGGAGGAGCGAGAGGATCGACTGCGGGGCGCTGTTCGCGAGGGCGAGCGACTGGGTCGCCGCCTGCGACAGGATCTGGTTGCGGGTCATGCTCGCGGTTTCCGACGCGAAGTCGGTATCGCGGATGGCGCTTTCAGCTGCCGTGGTGTTCTCAAGGGCGACGCCGAGGCTCGAGATGGTCGAACCGACGACGTTCTTCTGGAACGCACCGAGGCGGCCGCGGAGGCTGGAGACCTGCTTGATGGCCGAGTCGATGATGCTCTGGGCCTTCGAGAGGTCGCCGTTCTGGACGTTCGCGGTTCCACCCGACTTGAGGTCGGAGAGGAAGCCCGAAGCGCTGCCACCGAGGTTGCCCGTGGTGACGGTCTCGATACCGAGCGAGACCTTTCCGGCGAGGCTGACCGACGGCGAGAGGTTGAAGTTCGCGCCACCGCTGGTGATCGCGAAGGTGGTCGAAGCGCCGACCGCGTTGAGCGCGCTCGTGCCGTCGATGCTCACAGAGACATCGAAACCGTCGCTGGAGACGCGAGCACGCAGGCCGTCCGTAGTGGCCTGGGTACCGTTGATGAGGACGGTCGCGTTGCGGCCGGAGTCCTTGAGGTCGTCGACCGCGCTTGCCGAGGCAACCGCGTCGTAGATGAAGGACGTACCCGCATTCTGGTTCGACAGCTCCTTGACGCGGATGAAGGAATCCGAGCCGTAGCCGGTCGAGTTCAGCTGCACGCGGGCAGCGTCGGTCGACTGGATCGCAGACACGCCGAGCGAGTCCTTGAAGCTGTTGATCGCAGCGAGAATGTTCGCCTGCGAGGTGCCCGAGGCGAAGGTGAACTGCTGGACTCCCTTGGTACCGGTGATCTCGAACGAGACTTCGCCCGATCCGCCGTTGCCGAAGCTCGCGCCGGTCGACAGGAACACTGCGCCGGTCTGAGCAGACTGGAGCACGGTGACCGAGACCGAACGAGCGGTGCCAGCGTCAGAGAGCTTGGCAGCGTTGATCGTCACGTCCGTCAGGTTGGCCGACTGGCCACTGACGGTGTAGTCGAAGTTGCCGTTGAGGAGCTTGGTGCCCTGGAAGCTCGTCGCGTTGGCGACGCGGTCGATCGTCTGAAGGATCGAGTCCATCTGGAGCTGATTCGCGTCGCGCTCTTCCTGCGAGACGCCTGCTTCGTTGGCGGTCGCGCCGACGAGGCCCTGGAGTTCGACAAGCATGTTCGAGACTTCCTGGAGGCCACCTTCGGCGACGTTCATGACCTGGTCGGCGCGCTGCGAGTTGGTGATCGCGCTGTTGATCGCGGCCTTCTCGGCGCGGAGATTCTCGGAGGCGATGAGGCCTGCCGGATCATCGGCGCCGCGGTTGATGCGGGTACCGGTTGCGAGGCGCTGAAGGCTCGTGGCGAGACCCTTGTTCTGGTTACCCAGAACGCGCTGAGCGATGAGCGACGGAATGTTGGAACTGATACGACTCATGACGACTGTCCTCCGTGATTTGCCGGTGTTCCGGCGGTTGTCTTTCGACCGTCCGCGTTGGGGGGGCGGTCGCGCCCTCCGCGTTTGCGGTGGTCTGCCTCGGCTGCCTGCTGGTCCTCCGGCAGGTTCCGTACGAAGTTGAAGGCGCGTCCTGCGCCGGCACAGTCAGGGCTGAGGATCCTGACGCGGAGGAGATCGGAGGAGCAGCAGGCCAACTTCACGCACAGACTGCATTTCCCGCACGATTCGAGCGACATCCGCGCTGATGGGGAAAATGCCTCATGCCGCGCACACGGATGGGGAGCGAATGCCCGCGGCAACGCCCGTCCCCGCGCGGTTACCGCCGATGGTTCTCATGACGTTGCTGCAAAGGTTGAGGAAAAAGTCAACCGCCCGGCGAGTTGCCGGGCGGCTGGTGGATCTGTGCCGGTCGTGCGGATCGATCCGCGCGGTTAACCGAGCAGCTTGAGGACGTTCTGCGACGACGCGTTGGCCGTCGCAAGCACCGAGGTGCCGGCCTGCTGCAGGATCTGCGCGCGGGTCATCAGGGCAGTCTCCGCAGCGAAGTCCGTGTCGCGGATCTTCGACTCGCTCGAGGTGATGTTCTCGAGTCCGATCTGAAGGCTGCGCGAGTTGGTCTGCAGCGTGTTGCGCTCAAAGGCACCCAGGCGTCCGCGGAGCACCGAGACCTCGGTGATCGCAGCGTCGAGAACCAGGCTCGCCTCCGCGGTGCGGCCGCCGCTCAGCGCGTTCGGCTGCCCGCTCTTGAGGCTATCGAGGAAGTAGCGCCCCGCCCCGAGCGTGGTTCCACCGATTCGGCTCGCCGCCACCGACTTGATGCCGATGCCGACCTGCTGGGTGGTGGTGATCTGCGGTCCAAGCTGGAACTTTGCGCCGCCGCCGGTGATTTCGAACCTGCTCGGGTTGCCGGTGACGGACGTCGCGAACAGCGTGCTCAGGTCGACGTCGACCGCGAGGGCCGGCGTGTTGAGCGACACCTTGGTTCCATTGCCGGTTGCAAGCGCGCCGTTGATGATCGCGCTGACGTCGCGGCCGAGGTCGCGCTGGGTCGCAGTGCCACCCGGTGCGTCGTAGGTCTGGAAGAAGGAACCGCCCTGTCCGAGCTTGCGGACCGAGACGAAGTTGCTGCTGCCATAGCTGGTCGAGTTGAAATAGAGGCCCGAGGTCTGGCTCGCGCCGTTCTTCAGGCTCGCGCTCACGCCCGTCGTGTCGCTCACGGTGTTGACCGCGGCGATGACCGCGGAGAGCGCCGTGCCCGAGACGAAGGTGAGCGTCTGCACGCCCAGGTTGCCCGCGAGCTCGATGGTGACGCTCGATGCGAGCGCGCCCGTCGCCGCGGAGAGGAACAGCCGCCCAGTCTGCGCCGACTGCGTGACCTCGACCGAGACGGCGACCGACGAGTTGGTGCCGAACTGGACGCCGTGGATGTCGACGCCAGCAACGTCGTTGGAGTTGATGCCGCTGGTCACGTACTCGAGCGAGCCGTTGAGCAGCTGCAGCCCCGCGAAGCTCGCCGTGTTCGAGATGCGCGTGATCGACTCGATCGCGCTGTCGATCTCGAGCTGGTTCGCGTCGATCTCCTCGCGGGAGATGCCGCCGGTGTTGGCGCTGTTGACCACGAGGCTCTTGACGGAGTTCAACAGGTCGGCGACTTCGGCGAGATAGCCTTCGGTCGTCGCGACCACGGAACTCGCGCGCTCGGAGTTGTTGATCGCCTGCCCGATGCCCTTGATCTCGGATCGGAGCCGTTCGCTCACGATGAGACCTGCGGGATCGTCGGCGCCGCGGTTGATGCGGACACCGGTGGCAAGGCGCTGGAGGCGGGTGGAGAGGTCGGAGTTCGATCGCGCGAGATTGTTCTGCGCGATCATCGACGGAACGTTTGTGTTAATGCGGCCCATGGCAATCCTCCTTGACTGGAAAGGCCCTGAGCGAGCACTGCGGTCAGGCAGTCTCGCGTCGAGAAGTCTGAGTGGCCGCGAGCTTCGCGGCAGCAGGTAGGACCGTCCCACCTGTCGTGGCCTTCGCACCGCGCGTACTCCCACGCGGGCGGAGCGAACCGAGCTCACCGCGGAAAGCCGCGGCCTGCTGGTTCTCATTCCTGATGGCGTCGTACACCTCTTTGCGGTGCACAGCCACTGTCGCGGGGGCCTTGATGCCGATCCGCACCTTGTCGCCTCTGATGTCCACGATCGTCAGCTCGACATCGTCGCCGATCATGATCGTTTCATCGATCTGTCTGGAGAGCACCAGCATGTTGCGGGCTCCTTCCTTGTTGGGCTTCCGTGCCCGTTAGAGTCCATCCGTGTCACGCCGGCATAGGCCGGCACGTCATCCATCTCGACGCGTTGTCGCCGACCTTGCGGTCAGGCGATCTTGGCGACCTGGGTCTCCGCGAGTTTCACGAGCTCATGGCGGGTGGACCACTTCTTCTCCGCGAGCACGAGCTGCATGGCCGTGCGGTTGGCGGAGTTCACGACGAGCGGGCCCTGGAGGTTGGCCGTGAGCGACTGCTCGCGCTTGTTGACGATCACGAGCACCTGGGCGTCGCTGACCTCGCGGAGGCCGAGCTCTTCCATCTGCTCCTTGCGGATGTTGGCCTGGAAATCCGGCAGCCAGAGCGCCGGGTCGGTCACGACGAAGGCGAGATCAGCGCTGTCCGTCGACTGGAGCCAGAAGAAGACTCCGTTGTCGTCGGGCTGCAGCAGTGCGAATTTCTTGTAGCTCGAGAATCCCAGCAGTCCCGCGGGGAAATCGATGATGCGCGACTCGTCGATGTCGACAGGGCCAAAGCGCGTGGTCTGGATCAGCATATCGGGTGCTCCATTCGGCCTTCCAATCCTTGGAGTCCGGCATCCATGCCGGTCGGGCTCCGTCCCTGGTTCCGCGCGGAGGGGCCGAGCCTCCGGTTGGTATCCGCGCAACCGCGCGGGTTGTTGATCACTTGCTAGCGGAGGAAGTCGAGCAGGCTCATGTTCACCGACTTCGATGCGCCTATGAGGCCCGCCTGCAGCTGCTGCTGCAGGTTGGAGAATCGCGTGGCCGCAGAGGTGAAGTCGAGATCCTGGATGCTCGATCGCAACGCCATGTCCTGAATTCCAAGCTCCTGCTCGCGGTTCGTTGCGTCGGCAACGCGCTGCGAGCGGACTCCGACGTCGGCACGCGCCTCGGAGGCGCGGGTCAGGTCGGATTCCAGCTTCCCTGTCGCAAACTCGATGCCACGCTCGTCGTTGCGGTTGAGCGCGTCTCGGAGCGACATGAGGTGCGAAAACACGCTGTCGACGGCAACTGTTGCGTGGTCGGTACCGACGAAACTTGCCGCAGTGGTCTGGCCCGCGATGCCGAGGTCGGTCGCGGTGCCGCTGTTGTTGATGTCTTCGATCTTGAGCGTGGTGCCCACGGTCGAGTCGACGAGCTCGATGCCGTTGCCGGTGCCAGCGAGCTGCGCGGTGAACTCGGCGGGCGTGACCCCCGCGGCGACCGCGGCCGCGTTGATCTTGTCGAGGATGTCCTGGACGGTCGCCGCACCGTCGATGTCGATCTCGAACGACCGGCCGTCCTTAACGGTCACCTTGAGGTCGCGGTTCGCGGCGGGATCGGGCAGGCCCGTGAGCGGATCGACCGCCCCGCTCACCTTGCGGACGCCGCGGCCTTCGTTGAAGTCCGCAAGGCTCGTCGTGTTGGTGAACGAGCGGATCCCGAGCTCCTTTGCGCTGGTTCCACCGAGGTCTTCGACGGACATCGCGGCGCCGGAGAGTTCGTTGCGCACGTTGAGGCGGCGCCCATCGGCGGCGATCTCGACGCGCACGCCGAGTCCAGCCGATGCGACGGCGTTCTGGAAGTCCTGCACGGTCACGACCTGCGAGAGGTCGATGCGCCGCGTCTGGCCGCCGTTGCGGATCACGATCTCGCTCATCGGGACGGTGACGCCCGTGACCGAGTCGAGCCGCGTGAGTTCGGTGAGCTTGGGATCGAGGTCGGCGCCGACCGAAGTCAGTCCGCCCGAGTAGTTGCCCGAAAGCCCGAGGTCGCCCGCGGTGGTCGCGGAGTTCGAGTCACGGATGACGACGTTGACGCCTGCCGACGGCGTGATCGCGATGCGGTCGCCAGTCGCAGGATCGATACCGACCACCGCACCCGGATCAGTCGCGCCGATGGCGGTGGAAAGACTGGTGATCACGTCGGCGATCGAGTCCGCCGTCGAGAGATCGACCTGCGTGATCGTGCCGTTGACGTCGATCTCGACCATGCCCGGCTGCACGCCGCGCCCGTTGGCGCCGCGAAGGTCGCTCAGGCGCGTGCCGAGCGTCATCGAGGGATCGAGATCGTGATCGCCCTGGACACGGCCGGAGAGCGCGCCGAAGGCCGCCTCGCCGCTGGTGGTGACCCGCACATCCGACGCAAGACCAAGGTCCGCGCGCATGCCCTGCCCGCCACCGAGATAGCGCACGCCGCCGAGCAGCGAGCCAAACGGCTCAGACACATGCTGGTCGCCGCCAAAGAAGTGGATGCCGTTGAGGTCGCGGTTGGCGATCGACAGCATCGAGTTGAGCATGGAGTCGATCACCGACGCCTGGTTGCGACGGGTGGTCGCGTCGCTGCCGACGCCGATCTGCGAGAGCCCGATACCTCGGGCCTCTTGGAGCAGTTCAGAGACATCGCCGATGGCGCCGTCGAGGGAGTTCAGGGTGGCGTCGGCCTGGGAGAGATTGCGACCGCGCTGATTGCGGCGCTCGATCGCATCGTCGAGGACGGTGACCGTCGAGGCACCGATGGCATTCTCAGACGGACGGGTGAAGGCCTTGCCGGCTGCGAGCTGCACTTGCAGCAGCAGAAGGTCGCGATTGGCCTTCTGCACGCCACTGAGCGCAATTCTCGACGCCAAAGCGTTCGGCACACGCGCGAGGTTGGCAGGAATTGCGCCCATGGGGGTTTCTCATGGGGGATTTGGCAAGGCGCGTGCCTCGGCGCGGGGAGCGGGTCAGGAGTCCCCGTAACCGCGATTCGACCCCCGTCGAGAGATTTTCGCCGAATGTCTGCATGGCGAACAACTTACGTCGCATGAAGTAGATGCCCCTCCGGGGGGCGACTGCCAAGCAGTCTGCGTCTTGAGTACAGCATGTGGTGCAGAGATTGAACAAGTTCCAAGCCAACCGCAACGGTGCTGTCGCGGCGGGTTTCGGAACGGCGGCTTCCAGACACGGAGCGCTGGCTCGTTGAGGCAACGAGCCAACGCTTCAAACCAAGGCTGGAAGCCGTGCTCGGGGGCATCTGAAGGTCGGGGCCAGCCCGCGAAACGAACCGAGAGTGGTAGTTCGTTTCGAAGGGCCGACATCCGGGGCACCTTTGGATCGGGCCGATCTCCAAACGGGTAGCGCGCAATTCGTCCAGCGCATTGCCGGTTGTGCGCCCTCTGAACTCGAGACAAACGATCGCTGGCGAGGAGACTCGCCGGCGATCGTTGTTTTTGGGACAGATTCGGTTTCGAATCGACGGGCTGCTCGGATACAACCTTGAGCATGTCGATGTTTCGCCTGACCGCTGCAGTTGCCTGCGCTTCCGTTCTCGCCTCTTCTGCGATCGCGCAGTCCACGGACCTTCTGCTGATCCCCGACTCAGGTCCCCTTCTTGGCAGGGTCTGGGCCTTCAGCGCTGCCGATGGTTCGCTCGTCAGCAACAACTTCATCCCGGGCGATGCGCGACTCACGCAGCCGATCCAGATCGCGGTGTCTCCGTCGGGGACCTTGCTGATCACCGACGAAGTGGCCAAGTCGGTGTTCGAGTACTCGGCGTCGGGCAGCTACCTGCGCACGCTCGCGTCGGGTCTCGACGGCGCGTACGGCATCTGCATGTACAACGGCTTCGCGTATGTGACCTCGGGGTTCGGCAACTCCGTCGGCGGCAAGATCTACAAGCTCGCGCTCGATGGGTCAGCGCCGGTCGTCTTTAGCGACTGGACTGGCATTGGCGACCCGCGCGGGATCATCCGCTACGGCAACGGGTTCATGGTCGGCAACTCGGTCGACGACGACCTCGAACTCGTGAGCAACAAGGGCTCGGTCAATCCCGTGCCGTTCTTCGACTCCGACGGCATCTCGAGCCTCAACTTCCCGCAGCAGCTCGTGGACCTCGGTGGCGGCAATGTCATGGCGACGGGTTTCTCTGCGCCGTGGGGGCTGTATCTCTTCGATTCGGCGGGCCTGAACTACGCGTCCTACCGCGCGCCCGAGGTGTTCCTCAGCTGCCGCGGCGCGACGGTGCTCGACAACGGCGAGTACCTCTACACGGGTGGCACGCGCGTCGACAAGTTCAGCACCAAGAACTACATCAATGTGAATCTCGTGAACCAGGCGGGCGCGAGCTTCCGCTGGGTCACGCGCTACCAGCCGCCGGCGCCGTGCACGGGCGACATCAACCGCGACAGAGTGGTCGACGCGAGCGACCTCGCGACGCTGCTCGGCGCGTGGGGCAGCGCGGATGCCGCGGCGGACCTCGATCACAGCGGAGATGTCGCGGCTTCGGATCTCGCGATCCTGCTCGGCGCGTGGGGTGCGTGTCCGTGACGTGATTGGAGCGGTCGCAGCTGCGGCTGCGTGATTTGAGCGGTCGCAGCTGCGGCTGCTTCCTCCTGCGGGACCCGCGCAAACTGACATCGGAATCAACAAACGAACAAGGCCGGCGCGTTGCGCCGGCCTTGATTCGTCTTGTTGTCTTGTCG
>Ga0114980_10000689_pt1 | contig 24030 bp, 23 predicted proteins | sample S_140806_EF_Meta_FD_87018 | JGI IMG/M metagenome (GOLD analysis project Ga0114980, IMG submission 87018) | Freshwater microbial communities from Lake Simoncouche, Canada to study carbon cycling - S_140806_EF_MetaG | ecosystem: Environmental > Aquatic > Freshwater > Lake | place: Lake...
AAAGTATTTTTTAAATGTTTTTAGAAGGCCCTCAGCTGAATAGTTCAGGTTTTCTGATATTGCCTTTAGTCCACTCTCGTGCTCAATCTGAGCCATAAAGTGTGCCAGTCTTAGTGGTGTGTTTACAGAGTACTTACTTAATAAACTTTTGTATTTTTCGTATAAGGCCATACCTGCTACTTTAGTACATCTACATCGTCTTTTATCTCTTTGGATCTTTTCAAGAAAGCTTTCAGTAGTTTGAATATATCTACATTAAAAGACTCCTCGAAGTTCTCTTTTATACTAACAGACTCTATAAATATTAATATTATTGTTACTACTTTGGTAAAAAAGAATGGTATTGAAAACCACATTTTAAAAAACTCGCCTAACAGAAAATTATCAATAGTGTATATTAACAATACAGCTGATTGATATAGTACAAATTTTGAAACTATATTGCTTAACTTCCTAGAAGTTATTTTTTGTTTTAATTTTACAGCCTTAGATATACCAAATACGGTATCTAATGCTATAGCAGTCGCTACTGAGATTAATAGGCCTTGTATAGGTGCGAAAAATAATAGAAGGGTTGTAAGAAAATAAGCCAGATGAGTCTTCATTTATTCTTCTTTTAAAAAGTTATATAAAAAAAGGAGGAGTGTTTTGCTCCTCCTTTTAGTTTTTTATTACTATAGTATTCCGTATGCGAATACTTGGTCTAAATTTGCAGCGTCTGCTAGATCGTTGATCAAGTTTTCAACAGCTACGTAGTTACAAGCGTCAACTAAGATATGGTAGTCAAAGTTTTCAACAACCTCTCCTGAGAATGATTGTGCGAATCTTGTAGTTCTTACTCGGATTACATAGTCAACATATTGAGTCAATGGTTTCAAGTGAGATTCTTGACCTAATACTAACTTACCATAGTTGTTACCTGCCAATCGTTGACGATTTTCAAAGTATACTCTAGTACGCTCTTCCATGTCGTAGAATTGACCTCCCATTGCTTCTGGCTCAGTAGCGATTGAAAGTAATTTTACGTTGAATCTACCGTTAGTACCCATTGAGAATGATTCAGTTACCATTCCAGGTGCTTGGTTAGCGATAGATAATCTTGTAGAACTGTATACGAATGGTAGACTATCTCTGTATTCTTCTGAACCAGCCAAGATGTTTACTTTACTTTTTATAAAGATACCCATCAAAGCTTCTTCATCATATACTGGAGCTTCTTCAACCCAGTGTACAAATCCAACTGGTACAGGTGGTTCTGTTACGAATAGGTCTCTCAACAATGGAGAACACTCTTCACATACTACTTCAGAGAACACTACAGTTTTGTAAACTGTTTGACATGCTACTCCTGTTACTGGAGTACCTTCTTCTTGTTGCTCAATTCCATCATTTCCATCATATAATGTACCTGATCCTACTAAAGAGCTTACTGCTTCTATAGTTCCAACAAATAGTAATTCAGACCCTGGAGAAGTTACAACTAATCCAGTAGTGGCTAAGATAGCAGCAGCGTGGTTAGTTACAAAATCATCAGCTGTTTGTGACAAACTTGTGTTGTAAGCTGTAGTGTAAGATGTAGATCCTAAAGTTACTATGATACTTCCTGTTGATCCAGCTAGGTATATAGAATCTTGATAATCTGCACCTGTTGCATCAATAAAGATGTTCAAATCTTGATTAGCATTTTCTACCTCTCCAAGACGACTACCATTACAGTCATCTCCTAATTGTAAAGTGAATACTTTAGGTTTTGCAACACAAGTTTCGCCTGCTGACCAAGTAATTGTTCTTGTAATTGAGCTACAATCTGGTGAACCGCAGTCTCCATCTTGTACTGTTGTAGTTTGTACAAAGTTAGAAAGAGTTGTACCTAACGGTGCTAAGATAACATAGGTTGAAACACCTGCGTTACCTGCTCCAGGAATATAAGATTCTCTCTTAACTAAATGGTCTGGATAAGCAGCTTGTACTAATCCTAATGCTGTGTGGTTTCCATTATCTTGTACTTTTAAAGTAAAGAATTGGTGAGCTTGACCTAACACAGAAGTTGTGTTTGTGCTGTTTACTGGAGTAATAGTAAGATACTCAGTGATAGGCACTCCACCTACTAATGTAATATCTTTCAATCTCAATACTGCTTTTTCAACAATTTCGTGCATTGTAAAAGTTCCAGTGTTTGGAGCTTCTAAGTGCAATTTAACTGTTACTGTTGCTCCAGGATATCCTAACATCCCGATAGCTTCTCCTGATAAGGTAATGTCAATTACTTCATTATCTCCGTTAGTTAGAACAATTGCAGTATCTGCATTGATTCCATCATAACCGATGATAAATTCGTCAACTGTAATACCCACTTGAGGAGCGTTTACTTTAATGTCAACGATCTCAGACAATTTGAAAGGCATAGAAGAGTATGCTTTGTTTGATTGAGAACGTGTTGGAGTTAAAGGTGCGATACCTAATTTTAACTCAAATAATCTGTTTTTTGGAGTTGAAGAAAAAGTGTTTACTACAGGCATACCTAATGCTGTTGGTGAACCTCCTTTATCAACAATACCAAACTGACCTTTAGCTAATCGAGTAGAGTAGCCATTTGTCATAACTTGACCATCGCTTACTACGAAGGTAATTGTTTGTGGTGCGTGACTTGCCATTTTAATTTAATTTAGTTGTTATTTTTGTTATTAATTTTTATTAACATTTACCGCCCTTTTTCATCATGGGCATTTTTGAACTTGCTGGTTTTTTCATAGCAGGTTTAACTGTTTTTTTTACTGTTTTTTTCATTTTATTTTTTATTTAGATTTTTTGGATTGCTCTTTGAATATTAACTTGATATTTAGGGTCGCTTGAATTTATTGCAAATTCACTAGCTGCCATAGATATAATTCTGTCTAAGAATTTATCATCAAATTCAGGAGAAAAGTCTGGGTGAAATGCACTCTCTGGATCGTCTTCTGAAATAAGTCTTATTTGTACTGGGTATCTGTAGTATGATAAAAACAATTCATCATGTTTGAATCCGTCATTGTACAAGTGTATGCTGTCTGATGATATTGTAAGTGGTGCTTCTCTAGCTAAAAAAGATGGCTTGTTAAACTCGTCTTGTAAGACTTCTATCTTGTTGTCATCTTTTATTTCGTAAAGGCTTATCTTTTCTCTATTGCAAGTTTTATTTGAAGCTTTACTGTATGCAGAGGAGAAGTCAAAGTAATTCTCCGGTAATAAAAATGTGTCTGCATATTCTACCCTAGTAGGGTTTAGTATCTTGTAGTTTGATACTAGTACTTTTTGTATGTATCTTGACTCATCATCCTTCTTACGGTCTAAGATGTTTTCTAACATCTTGTTTTGAGACTCGTTGAATATAGCTACAAATCTTCCTCTATCTCCCGACACAATCGAATTTTCGAAATTGTTGTCTATCTTAAGTAAGAATCTTATATAAGCTTGCTCTGTAGTCATTTATTTTTTAGGAAAAAAAGGGGGCAGGGTAGCCCCCATATTTATTACTCTCCGATAAGTGTTGCGAACACTTGTTTTAATTCTTTGTCCTCTTTAATTTTTCTGGCTGCATTTTTCCAGTTGTTGTCAACGTAAATGTCATCCATCCAAACTTCTCCTTTTTTAAGTTTAACTTTACCTTTTACGTAGAGTTGTTTTAACTTAGCGTGGATATAGATTTCTTCTGCTCCGGACTCTGTTTGATATTTCTCAACAGTCTCGATGAAGATTTTATCATTCTGGAATTTGTCTTCTTTAGATTTAACAAAGTTTCCAAACACCGTATAAAGAACTGATTCGTCTGTGGCTTCTGTTGCGTTAATTCCTAAGTAATCTAAGATTTGGATTAATCCTTGCTTATCTGCGCTTACCATGTTGTAGAATAATGCTGAAGCTTTTGCTTGTCTCATCTCTTTTTCTGCCTCTCTACTTACTGAACTGTCTTTATCAACAATACAGTACATTGAAATAGGCTGTTTAAATTCTGGATGAGATTCCATGTGTTTTGGTGTAACTCTCTTGTGAATCATTATCAAGTAAAGTCTTAATAAATCTTCTGCTTTAGATGTGTCAAATAGTTTTCCTCTATGTAACTCTATTCTAAAGTTGTCCCAAAAATCATTATTTTTTGATGTGTGGTCTAATACTCCCTCACCTTTTTCTATCTCGATCTTATCTACGATACTTTCTTTGATAGCTTTTAGAGAAGACTCTCTTAGTTCAGCTGGGATTGCTCTCATGAACGCTCCAGATGTTGGGTATAAACCCGTGTCCCAAATACCTCTTTCTTTATCAAAGATAGCCCCTGGAAAAGTATCAACTATAGTGTCACTTAAGACTTTTGTAGTGTTGTATTCTTTGAATCCGTCTGGTGCTGAAGTATCTAATTTTTCTTTGATTTCATACAATGTATCTTTCTTGATATCGAAATCATAGATTCTTAAGATGGTATTGCTAACATCTTTTTTTGCTTTTATAGCCATTTTTTTTATTTTTGGTTAATCTGTTTCTGTGGGTTGGTAATAATTTTGCGAATCTTGTTGGTTAATTCACTATGCAAAATTACAAAATGTTTTATTATAAAACAAATAAGTTAAATTTCCTACCCCACCGATTAAGATGGGGTAAAGAAATTTTAACAATTATTAGTTATAACCTTTTCTTGCAGCTTCGTCTAATTCAATCATAACGAAACGAGTTAAGTCTCTAACGTGGATGTCAGCAATATTGAACGCCCAGAACTCTTGTCCGATTTGTTTCATTGAAGACATAATGTCGCCAGCTTTTCTGTAGTCGTAACGTCCATTAGTAGTTCCCCAGTAGCACATTTCGCCTTGTGGTTTAACTAAGTAGATGTTAGCTCCAGAGTTACCGCCTTCTACTAAAGTAGAACCTTTTGGTAAATCTTTGTTGTTTGAATACATTTGATCCTCAACATCCCAAATAACCATTGAGTAAGCAGTTGGTGACAAGTTCTCTGGGTGGAATCCACCTGCTAAACGGTCAACACCTTCCATCATGTTCAATGATGTATCTTCTTCGATTTCAATGTTTCCAATACCAGGAATGAAAACTTTAGTGAAACGAATTGGCACATACTCTAAGTTAAAAGTATCATTACCACGAACTGGGTTAGGGATAGTTCTTTCAACTCCTAAGAAAGTATTCAATGCAGAGTTTTGTGCATTTACTTCGTCAGAGAAGATAGACAAAATGTTTTGGTAAGCGTATTTACCACATTTGAATTTCAAACGTCTTTCAACGTCTTGTTTGAATGGGTTAACACGGAATACGTATTCAGCAGCTTCTTTCAAGTGGTCACGAGTAATTCCTCCAGGACGACCATACTTAACAAGCTTACCTCTACGCAATTGGTGCCATAAACCTTCGTTTAATCTAGCAACACCGTTTGAATCACGAACTGTAGCAGCACGTTGGAACATAAGTTTTTGAGCAGTCAAACGCTCTAATTCACGCATTGTCAAGAACTCCATGGTTGCACCAATACGAGCAGTTTTCATGTCTGGAACTTTCTTACCATTTTTGGTAGTCATGTTAGCCAATACTGCGTATTCGTTACCTCCAAATTCTGATTGCAATTTGTCTAAGTAAGATTTAGATTGAGCATCAGCACCAGAGAATGACTTAGAGTCAGCCATACCAGTGATGTAAGCTTCAACCCCAGAAGCAGATCCTAAACGGAACTCGCAACGCATTGTACCTACTGTATCAGGCAAATCAAAGTGAGAGAAGTTAGTACCTCTTTCTCCTAAGATAGCGTGACCAACTTTAAAGTATTGGATACCTTTAGCCAAGTTAGAAGCCAAGAACCAAGTGTTTTTGTCGTTGTCAGCCAATTTAACTGTGTGTTCCCATCCTTCTCCTACAGCTGATACAGGCTCCTCACCAGAAACGATAAGTTGTTGACCGTAATATTTGTCATTAGAAAGAACGTCACCAGTTGTGTAAGCTCTGTTCAAAACAATTTTGAAAGTTCCACCATCAACACCAGGATACGCTTGATAAGACATATCACGAGTTGTGTAGCAACCTTTGTACTCTTCTACAGGGATATCATAAGTGAATCCTCCGTCCCATCCGTTTACTTCAAGGATAGCTTTGTTTTGTAATAATTCACGTAAGATACCGTAGCTTCTTACCGCTTGTTTACCCCACAAATTCATCAAACCTAAGTGATGTTTGTTTGGGTCTTCTTTGTACCATGAGTAAAGAGAAGGCAAATCCTGTGCACCGTTAATAGAAGAAACTGTTTTCTTATCGGTGAACATGATAACCTGGTCTCCGTTTACTACGAAAGGAATGTTTTGTTGTGTTACCATTTTTAATTTAATTTAATTTATTGTTGTTATAAGTCGAAATTAATTGTCTCTAGAGGTGATAAAGTCTGTGACTGTGATTCCTCTTTTTTCTTCTCTACTCTTGTTGTATCTTGGATAATCTTGATTTTTTTAAGATTGTCTAATTGTACATTTTTCTTGACTTCAGATGTTGCTTTCTTTAAGTAGTTATCTTTGTCAAGCATAAAGTAGATAAGTTCTTTTGCTTTTGCCGGGTCGCTCATCCATTGATCGTATATGTCATCAATTTCAAACCCCCCTGTATTGTCTTGTTTAGTAGCTACGTCTACAAATTTCCTAACTAAGTTGTCTGACAATCCTTCATTCTTGAATGATGAAGTCAGAGATTTTCTGTAGTCTTTGATTCGCTCTATTTCTAATCTTTTTTCTTCTAGTATCTGAGACTCTCTGTTTTCTAAATTTTTATAGAACTGATCTCTTTGGTAGTTTACAATCTTAGAAGCTTTGTCGTCTATGCTTAAGTCTTCTTTTGCTGATTTTACTAAAGCTCTTGTTTCAGATTGACTGTGGCCTAATGCGTTTTGATAGTACCAAGCTAAGACATCTTCGTTGTGTCTTTCGTTATCTTGGTCATATCCTTGAAAAGGTTCTTGTAATGATTCCGGATTTTCAAATAAAGCTCTAGCTAAGTCTAAGTCTCCGTTCTTTACAATACTGATTAGTCGTTTTTTTACTTCGTCTAATCCGTCAATATCAACATACTTATTCTTGAACTCTTCGTCCTTTTGGTCTTTGATAGCTTTCTCTAGATTCTTGTAAGTGTCTTTGTCAACACTTCCTAGTTCTGATAATAGCTTTTCTTCTCCTTCTGGAGTTTCGATAAGCATGTCTTCCCACTCTCCTGAATCAAGTTTCTCTTTTATTAAGTCTGAGAAAACTGATTCTCCAATACCGAATACTACTTCGGGCTCTTGTTTTTTAGATTCTGGTAATACTACTGTCTCTTCTTTCTTTTCTTCTTCTTTAGAATCTTCTGAATTTTGAAGATCGAGATCTAACTCTTTTTCTTCAGTTACAGCTCCTCCATCTTCTAGAGAGAAATCATTAAATTCTAATAGTTGTTCGAATGACAGTTCTTGTTGGTTTTGTTCTGTTTTCATTTTCGGTGCAAAATTAAGGGTTTTATTTGTAACTGCAAAATTGATTAAAATTAAGGGAGTTACGGGTTTCTGTTGTTAAATTATTTTTAATTAGTTAAATTATTTTTAATTAGTTTTTATTGATCTCAGCAATGTATCTTTCGTTTGTCATCTTTCTATCTTTCTGATCAAGTTCTTTTAGTTTTATCTGTAGTTCCTTGTTCATCATGTCTAGTTTCTCGGCACTTTGCTGTTTAGCCATTTCTACTTTGTCTTGTGATAAAGATATGTCGCTATTTGTTTTCATCTCCTTAAGAGCCATATCTGTTTGTTTGCTGATATTATCAAAAGACATTTGGTTTGCGTCTTTGTCAGCAGCACGTCCCTGTGCTTGGATTTCTTCCTGCATAATTCTGGCTCGTCTGTCTTTTTCACTTTCAGAGGATTCAAACTGTCTGTCTTTATCTTTTTCAGCAGCAATAGCTTGAATTTTCTTGTCTTCAAGAGTTTGTTCGTGTTCTCTTTGTGCTTGAATTTCTTTTTGTTTCTCAGCACGTCCTCTCTTACCGATATCCACAAGTTCTACTATTGTATCAGCAGAGAATAACTCAGCGTAGTCTAACAAGTCGCTTCCTAATGTATTCATGTTTAGTAAAGCTTGTTTCATTGTTTCAAGTTCTCTACGTTTCTTAGGATCGTTTACTGGGAATACTCCAAGTCTTCTTAGTGGGAAATCGGGGTCTGATAAGTTTATAAAGTTTTTATCTCCGTCAGAATTTGAAAATACAAAGTCTACATCTAGATATTCTTTCTGACAATACTGTGCTACTGATAAATGTAACTCCATTGCTTTTCTTCTAGCTACAGACATTGTATTGAATATGTCTGCTGTCTGCATATATGAAGCCTCAGTGCCTTGTTTTACTCCAGTGGCTGTTTCATATACTGAAGGTTGTCCAAGTCGCTGTGGTGTAATACCAATCTGTTCTAGAGCCTTTCTCATGTAATACTCAGAAAGTTCAATTCTACTCTTGATCTGTTTGTCAAAAGAGATATCCTGAGTCATAAAGGTATTCATTTGTCCATTAGCCCCGGCCATGTTTTGTTTTGTAGTATCTAACGGTACTAACCCCACATCTTTGGCTAAGTCTCTAAGTTTTTCTAATGATTCTTCTATTGTACCGTAGTCTTTATACTCAGACGGCAAGAAGTTAATATCAAACAAGAAGAACATACCAATCTCTTTCTCTAACAGATTAAAGATTTGGTTCAAGCAAATGTTGTATCCAATTTGATAAGGTCTTAGTTTTTGTGCCATAGCAGAAGAGATAATACCAGCTACTGGTATCTTTACATCAAAGATGTTTGATTCTCCTCTAATTTGATAAGGTAGTGGCTCTACCCCTAAATATAAGTTATCACTTAAGAAAGAGTTACCTGCATTAATCTTAGTACCTTTCCATATTTCAGGGGCCCAAAACTCGTACATTGTATCTGCTTCTAGATTCTTTTGTATATCAACTAAAGGTTTAGTTGTTACTTTTTTAATATCGTGCTCTTTTATAAAGTCCGCCAATAAATCATCTGTTACAATAGCTGTATCTGCATATCCTTGGTCTGTAGTGTAGTTTAAGAACCACATCTTCTTCCAGCTTCTCCAGTAGGCCTCTGTTACCTGCAATAAGTCTTTTCTAACATAGATATCATCACGTTGCATCATACTGTATCTATAGCCTAGATAGTTGTTATTTTGCAATGGTGATAACCAGTTAGGTATTCTTTGTTGTCCATCTGGGGTGTCCATTATAACTTCTCCCATTGGTACATCTAAGGCATTCTGTAATTGTAATCCTAAATCATAATCGTAGTGATTATAAGAGGGGATTGTTTGTACTTGTCCAAACATGTTGTTGTTCATCATGTCCTTCCAAGACTGTATCTTGTGATCTGCATTGGCGTTACCAACACTCTCAAACTTCTTGTTAAGTTTTTTAATTTCGTCCGGAGAAAGTAAGTGAGAGAATCTCTTGATAATATCAGAAGCTGATATGTAGAAGACCCTACCTGCATACTCACCGTCTTGGGGGTTCTCTGCTACTACATCCTGAGAGAAAAAGGTTTCTATTGGAGACCATCTTTCTGGTTTGTAGTGATCGTAACCTATGTAATAATGTCTAAAGAATCTACCTGTAAGCAAGAAATCCTCCATCTCTTGTTTATCAAGCTTGTCCATATAGAACCGTTGTTGATCTTTTTCAATTACATGCTCTGCCCATTCTGCAGCTTTAGCTTTCCAATCTTTCATCTCCTTTTCTATTTGTGCAGGTGATAAAATTTTAGATTTTTCTTCTTCTAGCTTTTGCATGTATTGTTGACGCTCTTCATCAGACTTAAAGTCTTCTTTGTTAGGGTTTAATCCCATCTCTAGAAGAGACATCTCTAGTTCTTTCTGAAAAGTCTGCATAGCATACTCTCGTACTTTTTTGGTGCGTTCTCGGATATACTCATTTTGAGAGATATCATCTATACAGTCTACCTTAAAGTCGTCTTTTTGTTCTAGCCATTCTCCTACGAGTTGTCTAGTTATAATTCCAATAAAGTCGTAGTGTTTTACAAATGTAGGTATTCCTACACTATCTCCTAGCTCCTTGACCCTATCTAAAACTTGGTTATCTGGCTCGTAATCAGAATATGCAAGTCGTCCTTCTAACATCTTGTAGAGATCTCTAAATCGAATGTTGTCTGCTAATTGCAGAACACCAATTGATTCTAGAGCATCCATATTTTTCTTTTTCCAAGAGTCTTTACTTTTAATTGTATCAGATACAGTTTGTGTTGGTAAAGAGTGGGTAGAAGATATAGAAGATCCTACTCCATTATAAAAACTATGTAAATTGTGACCGTCCATATTTTATTTATTGGGCAATATATGTGCCGTTTATGTATGCTTTACTAATTGTAGTTAATGCAACAGGAGTTCCTTGTATCCACAATCCTTCTCTGATTGGTGAATTAGCTCCTCCTGATTGTTTCAAATAATGTAAGTCTAAGACAGTTGTAATACCTGCAGTGTCTGCATTAAGTATTGTATGTCCAGTACCTGTGTCTGGATCAACATTAGGATCTGCCCATATCCATCCGCTAAAATGATTATATCCAAAACCAGGAGCAAAAGGTAATGCCACTTTATATTGTCCTGTACCAAAATTAGTAACTGTTGTAAAATTAATTTCTATTACAAAACTAACTAACAATCCTGCTTTAACATAGTAAGAATTATAAGTGGGATAGGTTGTACCACTTCCAGTAAAAGTCATACCAGTTGCTTGAAATGTTGGAGAATACCTAGTCCACGTTTCTAATCCTGAAGTACCACTTATACCCGGAATGCCTTGTGGTCCTACAAATGAATATGTGTTCCAATAAACACCTAATGAAGAAGGTGGAAGTATTGCATCATTATTTGATATACATATATAGTAGTTACCTAAATAATTTACAATGTCACCAACTAAGTAACCATTTGGGGATACTCTTGTTACGTCCCAAGCAAATCCTGTTAAGCCTTTGTCTCCTTTTACACCTTGAATACCCTGTGTGCCTTGTATACCTTGTTCACCTTGAATGCCTTGTATTCCTTGGACACCTTGGGGCCCTTGTAAGTCACCCACATCTTCCCAAACATTAGTTGCTGTATTCCATATATAAAGAGATCCGTCAGAAATAAGTAACCACGCTTCTCCTGGATTTCCTGGGCTTGCTCCTGCTCCTGCTAAGAATGCAGTAAGATCTGGATAAGAACCTAGTACTGTTAAAGCAGCTCCTGTCTCTCCTTGTACTCCTTGTGTTCCTTGAACACCTTGCGTTCCTTGTGAGCCTTGGATACCCTGTGGTCCTTGTGGTCCTGCAGGCCCTTGTGGTCCAACTGTCGAATCTATACTATCTTCAAGAGCTTTTACTCTTTCTGGAAGACGGAACCACTCTTTACCTGTGGGTAGTGGGAATTTTAGATAGTTCCTCATTTTATTTTGTCCCTTGGGGTAGGCCCTCCTTAATTTCTATAAATTTTTCTTTCATTTTTGTACTTATTCCTTCAAGACAATTTCTGCCCTTTCCTTTAGTCCCGATACATCTTGCAGGATCATTAAAATAATCAAGCATAGTTTTTTTTAATACTCCCATTTTATATATTTTTTATTAGTTAGAAAAAGTTAAATTATCTCCAGCTGGTGCAATAAATTCAATATCTAGGTATGCAACAGATTCCCATTCAGTTATTGAAGAGTTTGCGATAATAGATACAAAATAGTCACCGCTAGTAGCTAAAGTATTATCTAGTATGATAGCCCCAAATGTAGTCGTTGCAATACTGCCACTAACTGAATTTCTTATATAAGAATTAGCACCAAATTTAGAATACAACTCATCATAAGTATTTACAGTGGCTTTCATTGTTGTTTGGTCACTTGTCATAGCTAATTTTTCTGAGCCAGATATAACTCCTATTAAGTATACAGAAGATGTGCTATTTATATTTGGAAAGTTTGCTATGCCTTTTAATTTATACTTATTATAAGTTGTAGCAATAGTAGTATTTATTCCAGTTATATCCATAGATATAGTTGCAGTTCCACATGTAAAATCTACGGTATCGCCAATTTCATAGTTAGTTCCAGGATCAGTTATTGTAAGATTATAATTACTTGGTCCTGTAATATTTATAGTTGCACTTGCTCCAGAGCCACTTCCACCAATACCAAAAACTTCAAAACAGTCTCCTACTACTAAAGTCCCCGATGTGTTTAAAATATATGTAGTTATACCATTAGATGGTGGAACTACTATTGTATCTGATAGTTGAATAAAGTCGCTCTCTACATTTACATCTAAAGTGCCTTTAGTATATACCATGTCATAGTTAGCAGCTGATGATGATACAGATGCTGTATTCAATACTGTTCCATCTGCAAACTTTATTCCACATGATTGTGGAATTACGGTTCTGTAATAAGCAAATCCTCCAGTGTTAGGGCCACCACCTTGTGTCCAACTATCAAAATTAATTTTATAATATAAATCTGTAGTCATATCCCACATAACAAGGTCTGTACCTGGTATGTTATTACCTACATTAGCATCTAGAGCATCTATAAAACTTGTATATCTACGTGATTCTAAATTGCTAAGATCATCCCATCCTGAATAACCAGGTCTTGAATCTATAAATGAACTATTCCATTTAGTATTTATGGGAGATGATCCATTGTTAGAATAATCTTCAACTACAGCATTGAATAAACCCCCATTGCTATTTCTTTTTAGATGAACACCTAGTGAAATTATATCTATTACATTAGGTTCATTATCTGGTCTTTCAAAATATACTTCTGAAAATATTTCATATCTTTCGTAGGCAAAACCATAATCGTTATTACCACCAACACCCCAATGAGTAAATTTGATTAACCAATATCTTTCAGGATCACTACCATTATCCCATTTCATAACTGAATATATTCCTACATACTGAGGTGGGACATAATCATCAACTCCATCAACAGCATTTCTCCAATCTGTATAAGTTCTATTCTGTACATCCCAAAGTGGAGCCCATGATGTGTTAGCAGCATCTACATATTGTGTATTCCAAAATGTATTCTCTGGAGAGTTATTACCACTACTATAACTTGATTCTAAAGCAATGTTGTAAATACCGCCACCACTATTACCACGAGTGATTTCAAGTTCTCCTGGAATGATAACATCTTTATCAGTGACAGGATTAGAGCCTGATATTTTTGTAAAAGATACTTTTTGACCTACTGAGCCGGGTTTAAAGTCCATTATCAAACTATTAAGATCTGAATCTCTCAGGAACTTGTCTGTTGAAGAGTTTTTAAACTCTGATAGATCTCTATTTTTTACTGTTTCTAAATCTTGTACAATGTCTTGCACCTCTTCAGGTAATCTCCACCAGGTAGCATTAGGTGATTTTGGATAATTTTTGTGTGTGTTGTTTATTACTTTTTTCATCTTATGTTTTTTATTAGTTGTATACTCTTATTTCTAGTGGTATTATATTTGGTAACATTGTACCTTCTGTTCTTACTCCTGATATATTATAAGTTTCAAAGGCAATTTGAGAAGCACTATTTATATCTACATTGTTCAAAGATATATTTCCTGTATTTACTTTACTATTAGGCATACTAACAAATGTTTTATTTGTTGTAAATAAATTTGATGAATTTATATAATAGAATCCTGCAAAATTTCTAGAAAAAGTTACTGTTCCCAATGTGTTATTAAGGATAGTTGCTGTAGGGGCACTTGTTCCTGTTTGTGTCAATATAGCTACATATTCTTTATACTTAGGGGTTGTTGTAAATATTAATTCCCAAACAGCAGCTCCTTCTGTATTATCAGTACACAAGTAAATATCTCCATTATCTAATATCCATCTACTTCCAGATACAAATCCTTTGGTAGAATCATCATTAACTCCTGGGGTAAGTGTAAAGGTGTGGTTTACTTCACGAATAGTAAATCCATTACTCTCCATAACATACTGTCTTCCTGCTTCCCATTTTAATTCGTAGTCTATAGAGCATATCTGAGATATACCACCATTACCCCCAGTCTGACTATTAGTAGTCCCTTTTTGTAATCTTGAACCATTGTCAAAAAGTATCTTAGATGTATCAAGTAACTCAATATTATTTGTAGTTGTATTGCCTTGATCTGTAACTGATTGTAAATCTTGTGATCCTACTCCTGTTTCTTCTAATGCTTTGACTCTTTCAGGAAGCCTAAACCAAGTGGCTGTGCTTGGTAATGGGAATTTTAAATAGTTTTTCATTTTTTATTAAAGTCTTACAGCACCAATTGAATTGGTTGCTTGATTATGATATAGATATGTACTTCCTGCAGATGCTCCAAGTAAAACTGTTATTGCTAATGCTGCTGCTGCATGATTTGCATAAGATGGCATACTTGAGTTTGAGAATATTGTTTGTCCAGATAAAGTATTACTCGTACCAGCACTATTACCAAAAGCATTTACATTATTTCCTGTTGAACTTTGTCCTGCAAATCTTCCAATAAAGTTACAATTAGTTGCATTGTTTGAATTAGCCCCTGCAAATTCCCCTAAGAAGTTAGAATAAGGTGAGCTTGTTGCAAAAGATCCAGCATATCTACCAATGAAAACACTATAGTATGAATTAGTAGCATTTTCTCCAGATCTATGTCCAATAAATACTGATTTATATGCATTGGTCGCACCGTCTCCAGCATTTACACCTATGAAGTTTGCGTTATAAACACCGGTTGCTCCGTTTCCGGCATAGTAACCAATCATATTATTTTTCTGATTATTGGTATTTTTTCCTGCATTAATACCTAAGTACACACCGTATGTGGTATTAAAATTAGATGTAGCAGGATTAGTAGAATAAATAGATGTTCCTGTTGTAGCTATACTTGAAGAGAAATTTTCTACTTCTGTTACTCTATTAGAAACTTCTTCTATTGATTTCACAATATCTTGTACTCTTTCGGGTAATCTAAACCACTCTTTACCTGTGGGTAGTGGGAATTTTAAATAATTTTTCATGTTATAAATTTAAATCTTTTACTCTATTTTTTACTTTTTTTTCTATTTCCGGATTTCTTTTTACAGTTGAAATAAGATGGGTATATCCTATAGTTTTAGCTACGTCCTCTTCTATATAACCTTTACTGGCACTTTTTGGATGAGTATTTGTAATTAGTTCTACTTTATATCCGTAATGTTGGCATAAATGATACACAAAAAACTGTTCAAAAATTAAAGATGATACTTGTTTAGTGTAATCAACTGTTGATGTTTTTAAATACTCCACATAATTTAATGCTTCGTCCCACCACTCTTGTAAGATGTCTAACTTATTAAAAGCTATAATTCCACAATTGTATGCTCTCATACTTTTAGAGTTAAACCATTTTGGTTTATTCTTGTAATTTTTACCAGCGTCTTCTAATAGAGTTTCATACCAAACTCCTAAGTTTTCATATTCTAATTCTTGAAAAGCTGCATCTGCTTCTAGAAGAATTTTTGCTGGTTTTTTAAACCATATAACATCTGTATCAATATGTATAAAAGGTTTGTCTTGTATCTTACAGGCATATATTTTTCCTAAAGCCCAGTGACTATTATTTACACCTTTCATAACTTCTTCTAGTCCAGTGTCTATCTTATCAAACTTTAGACCATACTTTTGTATAAGTTCTTTTCCTTTGTTATCTGTAACTAAATGAACCTCTTTAAAATACTGCTTTGAAAAATGTAATGATAACTTAAAACAATCTATTAAGGCTTCTTCTGAATTAAATCCTACATATACACCTTCCATTGGGGATGACCATAGTGAATATACTGCTCTTTCTATTGCCATTCTATAAATTTGATAGTCCTATGCCTATTGAAAAATTATTATAATATTTTTTTGCCATTTTATAAATTTGATAGTTCAATTCCTACTCCACCATCGTAGTAATAGCTAGGAGTGGTTTCAATAGGATATTCTATTATTTCTAAATGTACATAGGCTTGACTAGTTTCTCCTTCATTAAAATTATATAAATCTCTAAATACAAGTTGCCCTGAACTAGGTTTTATAAATGGAATAAAAGTAATAAATGAACTATCTTCTGTAGACTCTTTTACAAATAGTCCTTTTTCTACATATTCATCTATTAAAGTATCATACCCATAAGAATTTGTAATTTTAATATGTGTTTTATTCCAAATTGAATAACTGTATTTTGCAAATTTGTAATAACCATCGATTATACTCCATGTACAATTAAGACCAAATGTATTTTCTAGTTCTATATTTTTAAATCTTGCAAAAATAGATGAATCATATAATAATGGATTTGTAACTAAATTTCCATTTATTATATTTACATATATACTATAAGCACTTTGACTATTTGACCCTGCTGTTGGCCAAAGTATATAATCTGATCCATCAGCATGAGATGGGGTTAAATTTATTATATTAGAAAGATCATTAAATTTTGTTTCTCTTAAATTTTGAGCTGTCCAAATTTGAGTTCCTATTTTTGTTGTAGTATAGGTTTCTCCATCATTTCCTGTATACTGGCTAATAACTCCTGTATCTGATGTTACTCCATCTACAAGAGATAGCTCTTCAGCTGTAGCTTGTCTTACTAGTCTTATAGATAGCCCAGTACTTTTACTTGTATTTCCTATTCCAGCATTTTCTATTCCAGCTACTATTGAATAATATAATCCATTTAAACTAGGATTACTGTCAGTTGTCCAAAGATAGTTTACTTGCTTTAATCCACCAAAATTTCCTGGTTCTGAACGATATCCACTAGGCACAGCTGAAAAATTATAATTGTCTGTACCCACTATTGCTAACCACCCATATAGATCATTATCAGTGCCTGTTATTTTAGATCTTAGTGTAATTCCAGGATTAGGATCATCAATATATGTTTCTAAAGTCTCATAATCAGATGCGCTTGGCACTCTCCACAAGTTAGGTTCTTCAAGTAATGAACCACCACTTGGATTTTCTATTTTTTTAGAGTCTGTTGCAGCATACCAATTATAGTAGAATCCATATCCTGGCCAGTTATATAATTTTGTTGCTATCTTAGCTCTATATACGTTATATTTAGGTAACTCAGAATTTTTTACAAATTTGTCTAATGAGGTATTTGTAAAGTCTGATAGATCACGGTTTTCTAGTGCTACCTTGTCTATAGTTAACTCTGAGACTGCGTCTTGTATAACTTCTACTGAATCTGCAACATCTTTTACTTCTTCAGGCAATCTCCACCAAGATATCTTAGAAGATAAAGGGTAATTTTTCTTAGTGTTGTTAATTATTTTTTTCATTTTTTGCTATTACTTAAGATGTGCAAAATTACTAATAAATAATGTATCTGCCAAATTAGTTAAAAATATTAAAACATATTTCTACTCCTTGAGGATGAGCCATATAATCTTTCTGCCATAGTCTTTTCTGGCTTTCTTTTTTGTTGTTCATCAGGTCTTTGTTTTCTAGGATTTAACGTAGGCAACATGTAGTTGTTAAACAAATAAAATTCATATCCAAGACAAGACATAAATGATGTAATCCTATCGACGTTGTTTTCTTTTTTATAAGATATCATTTCATCTAGCAGTCCAATATCATTTATCATCTGTACACCAAGCATAGTCTTTTCATTGCCGTTTTCATCTACTGTTGTGAACTCTTGCTTGGCATAATTTTTAACAAGACCTAACAAGAACTTTTTATTCTCTGGCGTAGGTGCCCACCCGTAACGTCTTCTACCGTTTGACTGTTGTGTCATGTCAGACTTAAAGTCCATCGACTCCACAAGCCATAGATCTGTTGCTCTTTTTCTATCTAAGTATTCTTTAAACCCCATATCGGCATTCTCCATAAAAACTCTAGAGTTAAAGGCTTGCATCAGTAAAAATATCTGTCTATACAGCTTGTTGTGTGGATCAGGTCTTGTTGCTACTGAGGCTACTATCCTACCACACCACTTGTCCATACCAATATTTACCTTGTAGATATGAAAGGACCCAACAGAGTCTGTTCCTGATTCCTCTTGCTTATAGTCGTCAAATCCTCCTACATACAAATATGGAACTGGTTTTTCTGATGGTAGGTCTTCGTACAATACAACTGGAGCGTCTACAAATCCTCCTGGATGTGGATATTCTGCAAGATCTCGGTTGTTCATTTCATAAAAGATCTTACCTGCACTATCCTGCATCATGGTAACCCTCTTTCCTGATTCTCCTGATTCTATCAGATACTCTTTGTGTCTCTTTGCTTCTAGTGCTGGGAATGGGTTTTCTTCAGATGACATAAAGCACTCTTCTGGATCAATAGGATACTGTACAGTTCTTTGCTGTTCAAGTAGTTTGTCTCCTTTTGCTTCCTCTCGCCAATCTTCTAGCTTCTTTTTATTATTTTCCCAGTCAGTTACTTGGATAGTGATATCATCCAACATCTGGTCTTGTACACCAATAAAGTCAGAGAACCTTTTTTCTTTTTTTAAGAAGCCCTCCTTATAGGCCATCTGAGCTGGTACAAACATACCAAACTTTCTGCGTTTCCAAGTTATAAACTCTGGATCTATCTTGTCTTCTAACAAGTCCCAGTCCATAGTCAAAAGGTTATATTTTTCTGGATCTGCTAGTACAGTATTTGCGTCTTTAGACAAGCCCTCTTCTCCAGCTGTTCCTACAAGAATAGGCACGCACTTAAATCCATAAGGTGTTTCAAAAGATGGCAGTGCTGCTAGATAAGACTTCAGAAAGTTATACTTACCTATCTCATCATTCACAAATGCACTTGGTGCACCTCCTGCTGTTTTTTGTGAAGAGTTTTTTGCCCCTGCCGCTAAGTTAATAACCGATATAGTCGAATATTTTACAATATTTGAAGCGTCTTCTTTAAGGCCTAGTATTGTATTACCTCCATCCCATGCTTGCTTTTGTACTTCTAGCTTAAATGCCGGAGTTGTATAGTCCATAGACGTTCTTACCTTATCTGTAAGATCAAGTAAATCTTTCTCTGAGCCTCCTGTAAGAGTAGCTACCGCATTTGGTTTTGTGTGCGATTTCCACTGAATGTAAGAGGCTAATAATACGGACTTAGTAAAACGTCTAGTACCATACAAAAGCAAACCTTTATCTTTTGCTTCTTCTGCTTTCTTTAAGCTTTCTACAAAGAACCACTCGTTATCCCTAAAGTAAGGGTTGATAACTGGTTCTGTTCCATTGGGTTGAGGAATAGGGGTCTTGAATATATTTAAGTGCCAATACAACCAAGGATGGAATTTGTAACCACTTATGTTAATTCCTTGAGTAACCTTTTGGTACTCTTCTTCCCAAAATTGTAAGACATCTTTACTTTGCTCCCAGTAATGCTTTTTAGGATTCCAGGGCGGTATATCTTTAGCTTTCATATTAATTAACATCTCTTTTGAAGAGGTTAGATCAATAGAACTAAATGCGGCTTCTGTCGCTATTTGTATATCGAGATTTTTAACAATCAAAGGTTCTCTCATTAACAATCCTGCCTTCTCGTTCTTAAAGAATTTAATTGCGAGGTTATCCGTAGAGTTATTAATATTTAACTTTGATAGTTTCTCTTGTATCTTTATCTTTTCGTTGAACACAGAGTCCTGGAATACAATTTCTTGGGCCTTCCAGTCAACTTGGTCATCTGTCTCTGCATCTTCTGTAAGTACTTCTAGATTATATTTTAGATAGTTATCACATTTTTTAATGTGTATGGTTATAATTTCTACGGTTTCATTAATAAAGTCTTGTGTCTTTTTTAGATGGCGATCTCCTTGTGCCTCTGTTATAAACACAGAAAGCCTACCGAGTATGGAACTGGTAAGCTCATTTTCCTGTTTAAAGAGTGCCTCTTTAGTTTTACGATACTGATCAGATACTTCTCGCATCTGTTTCTCTATTTCCTGAACCTTTTTTGTCCTGGTTTTAGAATCATTATCATCTATGCTATCTAGCTTTTCTGTAAGTACTGCAATCTTCTCGTTATACTTTTCAGAGTCATGCCAGTAGTTAGATTCTATTACTAATCTATTTCTATGAAAATACTCTTTATGGTTTTTTATAAAACTGTCAATGTAATCTGACATTACCCGTTTGTTTTCTTGAGTAACTCTTTGAAGAAGTCGCTCTCAATAAATTCTTTTCTGGCTAATTCTAGATTGCCTGTTTCTGATTCTACAATATCTCCCTTTTCTACCATAAACACTTTTTTAGGAGCCCACGATTTCATTTCTGAATAGAACTTAGAAACTTCTTCTGGTAAATCTTCCTTAGAAAACTCTAGATAAGTTTCAATAGTGGTTATAAGCTTAAAAAACATAATTTGCAAGTCTTTGTTGTACAAGATGGTATCTACATATACATGTGTCAAGATATCTTGTAGCTCTTCTGGAGTTTTACCTACAATTAAGTCTTTTAAATTCTCATTCTTATTAGCAATATCTGAGTTTTTCTTTTTTACTAATGTTTCAAATTCTTTATACTCAGCATACAAAGATAAAACTTTACTTGTTAAATTTTCCATATTATTCTTTTTCGTCTTCTATTGTTTTTTCCAGAGCAGAGAAAATATCTTCGTCTGATAAAGTTATTAATTCAGATATGGTTCTTGCCCCAGTTAATCTTAATACACTGTACAATAACTCCCCCAAACTATACTGTGGGAACTCCTTTGCAAAGGCTTGTAAATCCCGTAATGCGTTATTTTTGTAATTCATTTTATACTATTGCTCCTTTTAGTTTAAAGGTTATTGTTTTTTGATTTTTTTCTTTATCCATTACTCTTTCTACTACTTGTTGATTAATAACCCCCATCTTATTTGAATCATACTGAATATCTAATCTTAGTCCATCAGTTAAAATTTCTACAGTAGGTGCGGTGCAACCACAACTTTTGCTTACTGATACGTGATCTACTCCTGTAATAATTATGCTAACTAAAGTCTTAGACCCACTCTTTAAAGTTCCGTAATCAATCTCATAGATTGAATCTTTGACTACTTCTTTTAGATTAAATGCACTTTTTATTTCCATTCTTTTTTCTATTTTTTGGTTTTTATATTATTCCACTTTCCTTCTGGGCACATATTCTCAGGATCATTCTGAGAACTTTTAAATATGAGATTGCAACCACAACTTGTGCAAATTGAATCATCGTCTACGCTTACCCCTAATAAAAAATTAAGCATCTTGTTGATTCGAACTTTAAAAGTATCAATCAATGTTAACTGCTCTTTATTATCAGAGTTTAGGGGGCACACTTCACAAATACTTAGTCTTTCTTTCTGGGTTTCAGTTAGAACACCCTTGTACTCTAACCTACTTTTAATTGCTAATCTAGCTTTTGTTAAAATATTTTTCATGGTTTTTATTATGTTCATCTTCTAAGACTCTCCAGCTCATATAAAATACATTCAATAGATTTCTAGGAACTTCTTTTTTTAAACTGTACAATAAATTATAAACAATCGGTTTGTTAAAGTTTTTTAATTCGTGGCCTTTTTCTTTTTTGAGAAGGCTTTTTAAGTATGCTAATTTATCACTTAGATAACCTTCGCCTCTTTTAGTGTTGCTCTTTGAATCGTAGCAACCCCCCAAGTAGTAATTAAATCTAAGTTTTCCCATATTGGGAATATTAATCAAAACAACATTACCATCTTCAGCTATTGACTTTTTTAGATATGCTAGATTATGCTTCATAATATCATTCAAAAGCTCTTTGTTTTTTCCTGTTTTGGCTGATAACTCTTCTATGATATCCTCGGTTAAATATAAAGCTTTATCCTTGTTTTTTAAATATGAGGACATATAATTCTTTTTTATTAACTATAAAACTTTCTCTTATACTATTCATATCTGCAGATAACTTACTCATCCTCATGTTCTTATCACTTGTAAGTAGGTACCCCTTTTCTCTTAGGTGTACATCTGCAACTCGTATATCTCCATCTTTCTTTCCTGTATCTTCTTTGATATACTCTTTGGTTTCTTTGCTGTAACCGTTTCTAATATAGTAAATTAGAATTAGTCTTTCAAAATTTCTAAGAGGCTTTTCTTGCGAAATTGAGTAAACTCTCAAGATTTTATCTACTAGGTCTATCTCGTTTTTATATCTATTTTTCAATGTAGGAAAGTTCACGCTATATAATTTTTACGCAAAGATACAACACATATTTGAGATATGCAAGTAAGTTAACAAATATTTAACTAGTAGTTATCTTGTATCTCTTTGATATTGTGAGTCATAGGTTGAAATCTAAATAAATTAAAAAAGTAAGATTCTGTCATTCTCGATAATATTCGGATTGTTAACACGGGGTTCATCTGGTAAACTCTGTATAAATCAAAAGAAAGATTACTGATAAAATCTTCGTTTTCGTCTAGATAACTTGTAGATACTATTTTTTCTGAGACATCCTCCCATAATAGATCATAGAACTCTTCGTAAGATAGTTCTTGAAATTCTTGATATGTAAAATCTTTTACTGACATTTTATTTGGTTTTTATATTGTGCAAAGATAAGAAATATAAATGGAACTACCAAAAAGGTTAAACAAATAATTAACAAATTTGGGTAATTCAAAAGTTATTCTTAAATTTGCAAAATATTTTTAAAAAGTGCTTGCGTAATACAAATATTAGTATTATCTTTGCACTCAGAAAAATGGCGTGAGGCTATCCGAAAGGATTCACGTTGAGATTAGGTAACTAGTCGAAGCTAAATGGAAGAGATGTGTATATCATTATACAATATTCGCCAGAGCATAGCTGTTTTTATGGTTTCAGCTAATTTTACGTAAGTAGGTAGTTAAATAAATAACACTGCCGAATAAGGACACTTTCAGTAATAAAACAAAAAACCTACAGTTGGTAATTGGATTCGGTGTTTTTCCTCAACTGGCCGTCCTCTCCTCTCTCTTTCTTATAAGAGGGGGGAGGGGGGGTGTTCTTTCACCTACCTGACCTTTTGTGCTGTTTTCTCCCCAGCAAACTGTTAAAAAAGTACCGTAATGTTTGTGTATATCAATTGCTTTTTGTATCTTTGTGGAAATATTTAGATTATGTATAAATTAAGAGACTACCAATTGCAATCTGTAGACAAAGGATTAGAAATCTTAACAAGTAAAAATGCAAGAAAGGAAGTAATAGTATTGCCTACAGGTGCCGGTAAATCTATAGTTATAGCTAAGATAGTACAGTCATTAGATGAGAACATAGTAGTTCTACAGCCTTCTAAAGAACTGCTTTTACAAAACTATGGTAAGTTTATAGATGTAGGAGGACAGGCATCACTGTTTTCAGCATCTGTTGGGGAGAAGGAGATAGGTAAAGTTACGTTTGCTACTATCGGCTCAATTATAAAGGCTTGTGATAAACTAAAAGAACTCAAGATAACAAAGTTGATAGTGGACGAAGCTCACATTGGAGTTAAGTCAGGTTCACAACTAAGAAAGCTTTTGAAACAAGTTGGTATTAAGAACGTATTAGGTCTAACAGCAACACCCTTTGTTTTAGAAAGCACAATGGAAGGAGCAGAACTCAAGATGTTGACAAGACTAAAAAACAAACTGTTTACTGATATATCGTATGTCTACCAAATAAAGCAAATGTTACAGAACGAGTATTGGACACCTTTACAGTATAAAGTGGTAAATCAAGACACCGACACTCTCAGGATAAATTCATCAGGTTCTGATTTTACAGAGGATAGTATGCGTAAATACTATGAATCAAACGACTTGAGTGCTCAGATTGTAGAGTATGTTCAGAAGTCTTTGGATTATGGTAAGAGGTCTATCTTAGTATTTGTACCCTCAATAGAAGAATCTACTATGCTAGAAAGAAAGATTAAGTACTCAAAATCTGTGAGCTCTTTGACACCAAAAAAAGAAAGGGACGAAATCATATCAGGTTTTAAAAAAGGTACCACAAAAGTAGTAATAA